>MDTB01209575.1_pt1 | contig 11583 bp, 11 predicted proteins | sample 811161 | NCBI WGS metagenome assembly MDTB01 (sample SAMN05326650, study PRJNA326480) | marine metagenome | isolation source: seawater | place: Mediterranean Sea | collected 2009
ATAGTATTTGAAACAGCATCAAAATAAGAAGTTCCAACTTCTCTTTGGTGTTTTACACTCGTATAGCCATCTTTTTCACGAGCAAATTCAAGTTCTTGAATTTTAGAGTATGCGGTCATGCCTTCTTTTTTATATTTTTCTGCAAGTTCAAAAATTGCAATATTTTGGGTATGAAACCCAGCTAGTGTTATGAATTGAAACTTATAACCCATTTCACTTATTTTTTGTTGAAAAGTTGCAATTTCAGAATCAGATAAATGTTTCTTCCAATTAAATGAAGGTGAACAATTATATGCAAGTAATTTTCCTGGAAATTTTTTATGAATTGCATCTGCAAACTTTTTAGCCTCTTCAAGGTTAGGTGTTGCTGTTTCACACCAAATTAAATCTGAATAAGGTGCATAAGCTAAGCCTCTAGAAATAGCTTGATCTATACCATGTTTAACATAATAAAAACCTTCAGGTGATCTTTCCCCAGTTAAAAATTCTTTATCATTTTCATCATAATCATTAGTTATTAATTTTGCTGCATTTGCATCTGTTCTAGCTAAAATTATTAATGGCACATCTGCAATATCAGCTGCAAGTCTTGCTGCTTTTAAATTTTTAATCATCGTGCCAGTTGGTACTAAAACTTTTCCACCCATATGCCCACATTTTTTTTCACTTGCTAATTGATCTTCAAAGTGAACTCCAGCTGCTCCAGCCTTAATAAACTTTTTTGCTAATTCAAAAACATTTAAAGGTCCTCCAAATCCTGCTTCTCCATCAGCTATAATTGGTAGCATATAATCTGTTCTATCTTTTGAATTCATATCTCCATCTTTAATTTCCATATGCTGGATTTGATCAGCTCTAATTAAAGCATTATTCATTGACTCAACTAGTTTGGGTGCACTGTCATAAGGATATAAAGACTGATCAGGATACATTTCTCCAGCACTATTAGCGTCAGCTGCAACTTGCCAGCCACTTAGATATATTGCCTTTAAACCTGCTTTAGCATGCTGGACAGCATGATTTCCAGATAATGATCCTAAAGTATTTATGTAATTCTCTGAATTTAATAAATCCCAAAGTTTTTTTGATTGATGTTTACACATCGAAAATTCTATTTTTATCGACCCTCTTAATCTTTCAACCTCCTCTTGGGTATAATCTCTTTTGATGCCTGCAAATCTTTTTAAATCGTATGAAACTTTAGCTTCTGAGCTCATGAAATAGTCTTTCTGTATTATGCAATCTTAAGAAAATTAGTGTTTAAGAGGCTTATTTGTCTTCACTATATTCGTTAGTAAATTCATTCATTCCACTTGAACCCCAATCACAATGATCATCTCTCAAGTAAATACCAGACTGGCTATACTGATTATGGTCTTCTTTTTTAGTGATTAGAGACTGATTTTCTTGATTTTTGTTATTGTTTTTAGCGTTCATGTAAACTTTATAATTTACAAAGTTTACTAAATCTACCAAATAATCAAAAAAGGTTGTAAAATAAGGAAATTTTATGTAAATTATAATTTACAAAGTTTACAAATAGAAAATATGAGTCAATTTGAAATTAAAATCGGTCCTAAAATAAAGGCTTTTAGAAGACAAATAGGACTTCAAGCTAATAAATTAGCTGAAGACCTTGGCATATCACCTAGCTATTTAAACTTAATTGAGAGTGGAAAAAGAAAAATTGACGGAGATCTACTATTAAAAGTTTGTGAAAAATTAAAAATCCAATTAACAGATTTAACAACAAAATCTGATTTAAACTTAGCAAACAATATTTCTGAGCTCTTAGATGATCAATTATTTGAAGATTTAGATATACTGGGACCAGAAGTCCAAGATTTAGTAAATACTAATCCAAAAATAGCTAGAGCATTAATCAAACTTGGAGATAATTTTAAAAAAAAAGACCATGAATTAATAAATAAAGTTGAAAATTTATCAGGAAAAATTATTGATAGTAGAAAAGCATCTTTTCCTGGTGAAGTTATTTCAGACTTTTTGCAAGAAAATAAAAATTATTTTCCTAGATTAGAAGAGTTTGCAAATAAAATTTTTAATAAAGTTCAAAAAAATAATAGAACAAGATACATAGCCTTATGTGAATATTTAGAATCAGAATACTCTATAAAAGTAAAAGATATAATTCCTGAAGAAAAAAAACCTTTTTCTAAAATATTTAATAAAAATAAAAAAGAACTCTTATTAAGTGATTATAATTCATTGGAGACAAAAAAACTTCATGCTGCAGCGCAGATTGCTCAGGAAGGTGCTATTAACGAAATTAATGATTATTTATCTAAATTTAACTTTCCTTCAAATGAGTCAAAAAGGTTAACCCAAGTTGCTTTATTAAATTATTGTGGAGCAGCAATTTTAATGCCTTATAAATTATTTCATTCTGAATGTAAAAAACTTAAATACGATTTAGAGCTGTTACAAAATACATTTGCAACATCTTTTGAACAGGTTGCACATAGAGTAACTTGTCTTCAAGACCCTAAATTACCTGGTATACCCTTTCATATGTTAAGAACGGATATAGCAGGAAATATTTCTAAAAGATTCTCTTTATCTGGAATTGAAATACCAAGATACGGAGGTGCTTGTCCTCGATGGAATGTTTATTCTGCTTTTACTAGACCTGGTGTAATTCAAGCTGCGGTTAGTAAGATGACAAATGGAGAAAAATATGTTTGTATCGCAAGAACTGTAGAAAAAGGAGTAGGACGATATGGCCAATCCAAAAGTATTTTATCAATTGGTTTGGGTTGTGAAGCTAAATACGCAAAAGAATTTGTCTATACAGAAAATTTAGATATAACAGATAAAAAAACAGAAATACCAATTGGAGTTTCCTGTAGAACTTGTGATCGTTTAGATTGTTCTCAAAGAGCTTTTCCTCCACTACATAAAAAATTTGATGTCGATATTAATAATAGAGGGGTATCAGTTTACGTAAGTGATTAAATCTAAATTTATATTAATTTTACTATTTTTTTTTGTTTCAACTGTTTCTAATGCTGAAACTCAGTCTACTAAATTAAATAAATTATTTAAAATACTGGAAACAATAGATAACAAAACTGATGCAGGTGAAGTAGAGAAAGAAATATGGACTTTATGGAACAATCATCCAAAAAGTAAGCAACTAACCTATAAACTAGAGCTTGGTACAGAGTTAATGTATGAAGGAAATTACCTTTATGCCTTACAAGTTTTTAATAATGTAATAAAATCTGATCCTGAATGGTCTGAAGCGTGGAATAAAAGAGCAACTTTATTGTTTCTTATGAAGAATTATCAGCAATCTCTGGATGATATTAATATTACTTTAAGTATTGAGCCTCGGCACTTTGGTGCTTTATCAGGTAGGGCTCAAATTTTTATTAGACTTGAGGAGTATCAGAAAGCTCTTGATGCCCTAAATGAAGCTAAAAAAATTCATCCAGTAATTAAAGGAAACAAACTAATCAAAGAATTAGAAAAATTAATTCAAGGCTTTAGTATATAGTCTATTTTTTTTTTCTTACTCTAGCAATTAATTGAGTTAATGAGTCTACCATTAAATCTGAGGCTTTAAAAATCTCACTAGATTTAAATTCATGTGAGAAATTTTTTTCTGGGTTTGATTTATCTTCTATAACTATACCTTTATCAGGAGAGTTATCTTTAATATAAATTAAGAGTAACCATTCATCATCTCTAGATTCGTCCCATTTTATAAAAATTTCCCCAGTTTCAAATCTTCTATCAATACATCTGAAAATTGACATATGCCTAGTAATATGTTTTTTGTTTAATTGAAACACTAGGCTGTTAGCGCTTCTATAAAAACTTTCTAATGAAAATTCAATTTTTTGTCTTGCTAAAGTATATTCTTTTTCTTTTTGAAGAAGAGTCTCTCTATCTTCGTCACCTTGAATTTTAACACCTAGGGCTTCTACTCTTTCTCTTATTTTTTGATCTCTTATAATTCTATATTTCTGTTTTAATTTTTCTATTCTTTCTTGAAGGCTGGAATAATCATCTCTTTTTTCTTTTAAAGAAATCTTTTCTAATTTTTCAAGTTCTTTAACCTCTCTTATTCTAAATTTTTCAATTTGCTTTTCTAATTGTAATTGTTTTAAAAATTGGCGTTGTTTTTCAGCTTGTTCTTTTCTAACAATTGCCTGTTCTTGTCTTAAAAATAATTTTATGTCTTTTACTCTTTCTTTTTCAAGTCTTATCTCTTCTTTTAATTCTTTTTCCTTAAGTTGTGTTTGTAGTTTATCTTCAGCTTTTAATATTTTTTCATTTTCTATTCTTTCTCTCTCTAGCTTCTCTTGTTTTTCAATTTTTTTTCTTTTTTTCTCTTCTATTTTTAAGTCTTTATAATCTTGAATCTTGCTATCAATTTTTCCAAAAAAGCCTTGGATTATCTTTTCTAAACTAGAAAAAAAATTAAAATTATAATTAAAATTAAATTCGGGTTTTAATTTTTCCTGTATTCTAATTATTTTTAAAAGAATACTTTCTTTTATTTTGTTGGTTTCAGTTTTTTTTAATTTTAAATCTTTAATATGTTTTTTTTTAGTACTTAATTTCTTTTTAAATACTTTCTTTTTATTAAATTTATATTTAATTGATTTACGTTTGATGGATTTATGCTTGATAGGTTTAGGTTTGAAAGGTTTACGTTTGAAAGGTTTACGTTTGAATGGTTTAATTTTTCCTGTTTTTTTTTTCTTCAAACTTTTTTTAAGTAATTTTTTTTTATTTTTTTTCATAATTTAAAAGAGATTATGATCTATCAATTTATTATCGGTAAATATAGTCTCTTGTATTAGGAACAGACGTATAATTTTTTGTTAATTGAAACTGATATACAACCTGATCCCCCCACTTAAATGCTATTTCACATGAGGTTAAGTAAAACTCCCACATTCTAAAAAATTTTTCATCAAACATGGAAATAACCTTATCTTTGTTCAATAAAAATCTTTCTTTCCAGCATCTTAGGGTGTGTGAGTAATGTATTCTTAAAACCTCTATATCACTTACAATTAGCCCAGATTTTTCTATAGGCCCAGTAACTTCGCTCATACTAGGGGTATATCCACCTGGAAAAATATACTTTGTTATCCATGGGTGTGGGTCTCTTGGGGGGCTTACTGAACCAATAGTATGTATTAGAGCAATTCCATCATCTTTTAATAACTTGCTTACCTGTTTAAAAAATTTTTTATAAAATTTTCTACCTACATGTTCAAACATTCCTATACTAACTACTCTGTCAAATCTTTCATTTAGCTGTCGGTAGTCAATTAATCTAAAATTAACTTGATTCTCTAAATTAAATTCTTTTGCTTTTTTAATACTATAATTATATTGATTTTCAGAAAGTGTAATTCCTGTAACTTCACACTTTGCAGACTTTGCAATATCAATAGCTAATGATCCCCATCCACTTCCAATATCAAGAATTTTTTGATTTGGTTTTATATTTAATTTTTTAATAATATGATTAATTTTATTATTTTGTGCTGTTTCCAAACTGTCATTTTCATTTTTAAAATAAGCACATGAGTACTGTTTTTTTGGATCAAGAAATAAATCATACAAATCATCTGAAAGATCATAGTGATGAGCAACGTTCATTTTTGATTTTTTTATGAAATTGAAATTTGTTAGATATCTATATGAGCCACTTAATTTATTAATCAATTGACTAAAAAAATTTAATTCATTTCTTCCAATATTCATAAGCGCAAGGTCTAAAAAATCTGTCAAAGTTCCATTTTCTATTTCAATGGTTCCATCTGAATAAGCTTCTCCAAAATATAAATCAGGACGTAATAGTAATTTATAATGAAGTTTTTTGTCTAATAATTTAAGTATGATTGGTTCTTTATTCTCTGGTGAACCTATAATATATTTTTTTAAATCAGCATCAATAAGTATAAATCCGTCTTTTTTAAATATTTTGTTAAGAAAACTTGCTAACTTCATTTTAAGCTGCCTTCAAAGACTCTAAATTAAAGTCTAATTTATTTAGATCTTCAATTAATTTAGTTTTATCTTTTTCACTTAAAAGACTTAGAGTAGGTAACAAATTCTTATAACTTGAATCTTTATTAGATAAAAAAGTGTGAATACCAGATATCAAGTTATATTGTTCAAATACTTTTCTTACATTACATAATTTTTCATTTTGTGTTTGTTTTTTTTTGCTAACAAAATCTTCATAAACTTTTCTTGCTAAAGATGATGTAACATTGCATGTTGCTGTTATAATTCCATCACAACCCAACTCTAACCCTTTTAATAATTTAGTCTCTGCACCTGGCATAACTGAAAAATTTTTAATTCTTAAGCTTTCATACAAATTATATGAACTATCTTTTACACCCACTATTTGTTTTGGAAATTTTTTAACTAAGCTTTCCACACAAGATATGCTAAACTTATAACCACTCAATTTTTCGAAATTATATAAAATAATTCTAGTCTCAGGAAGGGTTTCAACAATTCTGGAATAAAAATCTATTACCTCCTGATCTCCGTACTTGTAGTAAGCTGGAGGCATAATCAAAAAATCTTTAAATTTTAGTGATTGTGATATTTTCATTAAATTTATTGTATCTGACAATGAATTAAGTCCTGTTCCAATTAAAAAATTATCTTTGTATTTGCTGCTAGAAAGTTGGTTGATTAAGCCAATTTTTTCACCTAAAGATATTAATTGAGACTGACCAGTGCTTCCAAAAATCGCAACACCGTGGCATCCATTATCAATTAGATTTTCAGCATGTTGGATAGTTTTTTCTATATCTAAGCCTAAATTATCATTCAAAATTGATACCGATGCCGCATAAATGCCTTTAATTTTAATCATAAATAAAATTTATATAAAAAAAAATTTTTAGTAAAGATGTTAAAATAATAAATGAAAATTTTAGTAATACAAAATAGGATGGGAGTAGGAGATATGGTAATTTTTTTACCATTTATAGAAGCAATATCTCAAAAATTCGGTATGCCCGTAAATATATTGGTCAAAGATAATTCAAAAGCTATACAATTTATGGGTGAGAATCAAAATATAGAAAAAATAATTATTTTGGATAGGGATAACAAAAATAGGAATGGTCGTCATGATGGAATTATGGGATCAATAAATTTAATAAATGATTTAAAAAAATATAATTTTACAAAAGTATTTATTTTTAACTCTTCAATTAGATTTAATTTAATTTCAAGAATAGCAGGAATAAAAGAAATATATCAATACCCGTTATTTAAAAAAAAAAATCAACATATTATTCAAACTGCCCAAGATTTTTTATATAAAACAATAGATTTACAAATTAAAAGTGACCCCAAAATTATACTAAATGAAAAGATTATAAAAGAGACAGCTCAAAAATATCGTATAGATAAAAATAAAAAAAATATTTTACTAGGTATTGGTGGATCTGGAGAAACAAAAAGAATTCCTGCTAAAATTTTTATTAAAAGTATGCAATTAATTTCAAATAAATATAATTGTCGTTTTTTTTTAGCTACTGGAAAAAATGAAAGTGAACAAAAAATATTAAATGAGATAATTAACTCTGAGTTTAAAGATAAATGTTTTGCTTTGGATAATTTAGATTTAAAAGATATGCTACCTTTAATAAAAAATTGTAATGTTTCAATATGTAATGACTCTAGCTTCAGCCATTTATCTTCAGCTTTGGGAATAAAAACAATAGTATTGATGGCAGATACACCACTTTTATACGGAAATTATAGTCCAAGAATGTATCCAATAATTCCAGATGGTGAAAAAACTGTAACCCACAATACTTTAGGTAAAGAAAAAATTAACCCTAATAATATTTTTATAAAAATAAACGAAATTCTTGGTTAATCAAATTCTCTTAGGGCAACTTCTTTTGCTTCATTTACTATTGCAGACAGTCTAGATGTTTCTGGTGAGATATCTGGATGAATTTTTTTTTGAATTTTTGTATGAGCTTTTTTTATATCTTCTTTGGTAATACTTTTATTTCTATCCAAATTTAAAATTTTATAAGCTTCTTCTATAGATAGATTTGATGAATTTCTAACGTTACGACTTTGACTAAAAGAAAATCTACCTGAACTTCTTAATGTTTGAATAAGTCTAAATAAAGCGACCAACTGAAATAAAGTTAATCCTTTAAGCTTAACAATAGCAAAACTTAGAAGAACTAAGGGTAATGTTATTAAAAATCTTCCTCCTACAGCGAACAATATAGCTAAAATAATTGATATTATAAAAATAGATATCCTTACAGCTCTAGATAATTTTCTAGAAGATGCATTACCTATATATTTTAAAAATATATAAATTAGGACAAAAATAACTAGTGAATAAATAATTATATTCATATATTTAAGTTGGTCCCATGAAAATACCACAACTTAAGAAAAAATTAGAAGTAAAATCTTGTCATGGTGTAATTTGGGAAGATAATTATAGCTGGATTCACCAAAAAAATATTTTGGATGTGTTAAAAGATAGCAAAAAATTAGATCCAGAAGTTAAAAAATATCTTGAAGACGAAAATTTATTTACTGATTTTCACTTAACAAATACAAAAAAAATTCAAAAAGAATTATTTAATGAAATTAAGGGAAGAATAAAGTTAGATGATGAGTCGTTACCTTATAAAGATAATAACTATGTATATTGGAATAAAACTACAACAAAAGGAAATTATTCTATTAAGCTTAGAAAAAAAATTGACACAAATAATGTGGAGGAAATTTGGAATGGAGACAAAGAAAAAGAAAAATTAAACACAGAATACTTTGGAATTGGAGATATAGAGGTAAGCTTTAACGATAAGTTTCTAGGTTATTCAATTGATATAAAAGGTTCTGAATATTATACAATTTATATAAGAGAAATAAGTAGTAATAAATTAATTACTGAAAAAATAGAGGATACTTCTGGAGGAATAACATTTAGTTTAGATGATAAATATATTTTCTATTCTAAGCTAGATAAAAACCATAGACCCAGAAAAATCTTTAGGCATAAATTAGGAACCAGAACAAAAGATGATGAATTAATATTTGAAGAAAAAAGTGAAGCTTTTACAGTGGGAATAAGTTTAAGTTCTGATGAAAAATATTTTTTTATAACTTCGTCTGATCATAACACTTCAGAACAATACTACTTTGAAGTAAATGAAGTAAAACCAAAACCAAAAATTATCAAAAGAAGAAAAAGAGGAATACTTTATTCAGTAAACTCTTGGGATAATAAATTTTATAATCATACAAATGAAAATGCAGAAGATTTTAAAATTGATATATCAGTAAGTATAGAAAATCCTATTTGGCAAGAATTTATTCCTGCTAAAAATGAAGTTCTTATTGGTGGATGTACTTTTTTAAAAAACTGGATAATTAGAAGTGAAACCTCAAATGCACTTCATAAACTATTTGTAAGAAAAATTAATTCTAATTTAGAAAAAGAGTTAAATTTTTCAGACGAAAAAGTTTATGTACCTGGTGTCTCCTTTATGCAAAGAAATAAAGATACAGATAAAGTTTATCTAAGTTACTCATCACCCAAAACTCAATCTAAAGTTTTTTCCTATAATTTAAACACAAAAGAAAAAAAATTAGTTAAAGAGCAAGAGATACCCTCAGGGCATAACCCAGAAGATTATATAGTTGAAAGAGTAGATTGTAAGTCGCATGATGGAAGATTGGTTCCTCTAACAATAACAAGACATAAAAAAACTAAAATAGATGGTTCTGCAAATTTATTATTATATGGATATGGTTCATACGGAAGTTCAATGAGTCCAAATTTTTCATCAACAAAATTAAGTTTGATTAATAGAGATATAATTTGGGTTACATCACACATTAGAGGAGGTATGGAAAAAGGAATGAAATGGTGGAAAGAAGGTAAGCTTTTAAATAAAAAAAATACCTTTGAAGACTACATTGCTTCGGCAAGATATTTGATAAAAAACAAATATACTTCAAAAAATAAAATTATTGGAATGGGCGGTTCTGCAGGAGGTCTTCTTATGGGGGCAGTAGTAAATCAAGCACCAGAACTATTTTTAGGGATTATAATGGCTGTCCCTTTTGTAGATTCTTTAACAACAAATCTTGATCATTCACTTCCTTTAACAATTGGAGAATTTGATGAGTTCGGCAATGCAAAAGATAATAAAAATCATTTTGATTATATATATTCATACGCTCCTTATAATAATATTAAAAAGATGGATTACCCACACATGCTAATCACAACAAGCCTAAGTGATAATAGAGTTCTTTTTGATGAGCCAGCAAAATTTACAGCTAAGCTTAGAGAATACAAAACTGATAACAATCTGTTATTACTAAAAACTGAAATGAATGCAGGTCATGGTGGAAAGTCTGGAAGAGACGGAGCAATCGAAGAAATTGCTTTAGATTATGCATTTGCTCTTAAAATTACAAAAAAAATTTAACTCCAACACTTGAATAATTTATTTGAATAATTAAATAAGTCTTGTGAGTTGCCTAATGGGACTTACAAATTAACCTTGCTAACAAAGGAGGAAATTATGACAAGTAAGGATCTATCTATATTTAATTCTCTAAGACCATTTTCAGTCGGTTTCGATGATATGTTTGACCAATTCGAAAACATGTTAGGTAATGGAGGATTGACTATGCAATCAAACTATCCACCATATAACATTAGAAAAACTGGAAGTGACAATTATGCTATAGATGTTGCTTTAGCTGGTTTTAATAAAAATGATGTTGAAGTGGAATTTGAAGACAATTTGTTAACTGTAAGAACAAAACAAATCGATAAATCAGTTAATGAAAATGTGAGTGATGAAATCATTCATAAAGGTATTTCACAAAGGCAATTTTCAAGATCATTTACAATTGCTGATGACGTTAAAGTAAAAAGTGCCGAACTAAAAGACGGCCTCTTAACAATTGCATGTGAAAGAATAGTACCTGAGTATAAAAAGAAAAAACTTATTGAAATTAAATAAGTACTACCTTGCTTGTGGGGATATATTCCCCGCAAGTTCTAAAAGCATCCATTTGAAACAAAACCGATAACTAGAGAATTGCTACCAATTTCAAATTTTCTTTCACATGGAATTCCGTATTTTTTAGTTTTATAAACAAACTCATAATTACCTTTTTCATTTTTATAATCTTCATCTGGTTTACCTAAATTCATTTGAAGAACTTCAGAGGTTTTACCAATATATTGGCTTAAATTTTCATTTTCTTTTTCTACAATGGCATCTGATTTTTTTTTAATAGTCTCACAACTTGATAAAAATATTAATAAAAAAACAAGTTTAATTGGAATAAAATTTTTCAATATTTAATAAGATAACATTTTATTTAAATTACTAATATTAACTTTTAGGTTGAATTAATCGTACAAATTAAACTAAAAATTGATTATTTTACCAATATCAAAGTGATTTTAATGGATGAATCAAATAAGTTCATAATAACTTAACTTAAAGGAGATCAAATGTTAGATAAATACTTTGATTATCGAAAACATAAGACGGATTTTAA
>MDTB01036031.1_pt1 | contig 11582 bp, 15 predicted proteins | sample 811161 | NCBI WGS metagenome assembly MDTB01 (sample SAMN05326650, study PRJNA326480) | marine metagenome | isolation source: seawater | place: Mediterranean Sea | collected 2009
GAAAAAAGTCTTATACAGTATAGTTCTTGAGTACTCGTCATGAGTGTTTGAAACCTCCATTGTGGAAATTCTTTTATCGGAAAATGTTATCACCTTAAGGTATGGATTTTGAATTTCTGTCTCCTTTCCTCCTAATTCTCCAGCATATTTTTCATAAACTGATTGCTCATCTGTATTAATGACAAAAACCAAAATCCATCTTTTATCACCCAGCTTCCATACCTGCCCCTCTTTGATATGGAAACTGTTTTTATCTTCGCTCACACAGGTATACAAGTATTCTTCAGCCGAAGCAGTTTGCGTAATAAGAACAAATGAAATAAGGCACATAGATATCTTTAATACGTCGTTCATATTGGTTTCCTTCGACCGAAAAGCCCTCGGATTGGGCAAATAGTTGAATTATCTCTAAAACTATAATATTGCACTACAGAATGCCTGCTTTTCTCAGTTACGACCAAAAGACTCTGAGGCCACTGTCGATGTTCCCTCAACGAGGCATGACCAATAAAATCCTTGGTATATTGTCGATAAAAGAATGAACACTAATAAAGATATAAAAGTATCACTTTCTTTTTTTCTCCTCTTGCTGTCGTGAGGGCTATAAATAGGTGGGATGTACAGGGTACAAAACGTTGCAGAAAATAAAGGGGTTTTAAAGACTTGGGTCGTATTATGAACGTGTCACAAATGGTCTGCTTAAGTGGCAAGTGGTACAAGTCTTTCGCAATCGTTTCGCGGAAAAACTATTCTTGTAGAGTTGATATTTTCCTCTCCTCACGTCTTTTAAGTTATTGTATATTGTAAATTTCCTGTTTTCGATATTCTTTAGGGTGGTTAATAATGTACATAGCAATGAACCGGTTTAAAATAGTTCTAGGTCGAGAAAATGAATTTGAAAAAATATGGGCTACGCGCGATACGCTTTTGAAAAACGTTCCTGGTTTCTTAGAATTCCACCTTATAAGAGGAAAAAAAGAAGAGAAATATACAATTTATGCGTCCCACAGCAAATGGAGAACAGTAAACGATTTTTCTAACTGGACCAAGTCGGCGGCATTCCGTCAGGCTCATAAAGGAGCGGGGCAGCATCGTAAACTTTATATTGGACATCCAGAATTCGAAGGTTTTGATGTAATAATTTAGACTGGTAGTTTTTAATATCGAAAAAATTTTGGGAAGTTGTCAATTTAGTCTGTTATCTATGAAAAAAGTCTCAATATTTGTTGATGTGCAAAATATCTATTACACCACTAAGCAACAATTCAATGCCAACTTTAACTACAATAAATTTTGGGGATTGGTAACAAAGGAGAGAGAGGTTGTGTCAGCAATAGCTTACACAACGAATAGAAATGATCCGAAACAAATTCGATTCCAAAATATACTCAGGGGAATCGGATTTGAAGTAAAATTAAAACCGTTTATTAGTAGGTCAGATGGCTCTGCCAAAGGTGATTGGGATGTTGGTATCGCAATAGATATTTTGGATTATGCCAACAAGTCCGATATTGTTGTTTTGGCCTCCGGAGACGGTGATTTTGATATACTGATAAAAAAAATAAGGCTCCTAAATAATGTTCAGACAGAAATATATGGTGTTTCCAATTTAACCGCTCATTCTTTAAAAAAGGCTACTTCTGTCTTTATCCCAATCGATTCCCAATTACTTTTACGATAGCCTTAATCTACAGCTTCACGTGAGAATACCGCCATAATTTTGGCCAGCGGATGGCGATGGTGAAATAAGGTAAAATTATTCTATTAGAACACTGACAAACAACATGTAAATAGGCGAGAAGGAGCAAAAGTGAACAGAGTAAAAATATATCAAGTGGATGCATTTTCTAGCCACTTGTTCTCGGGAAATCCTGCAGCAGTATGCCCATTGAAAAATTGGCTATCGGATGAGCTCATGCAGTCTATTGCGATGGAAAACAACCTGTCCGAAACGGCATTTTTCGTATCAAAAGATGATAAATACGATTTGCGATGGTTTACACCGAAAACCGAAATTGAACTTTGCGGGCACGCAACCTTAGCAACAGCGCACGTTCTTTGGTCAGAAATGAATTGTCAAGATAGAACTATAGCATTTAATACTCTACATGCAGGTATTTTAGAGGTGTCTCGCGAAAAAGATATTCTGAGAATGAATTTTCCGTCACTCGAGCCAAAAGAAGTAGATCACGATTTTGCAGAGGAGGCTGCTGGGCTTGGCGCCCGCCCATCGTCTTTTCTGGCTTGTAATTACGGGATGGCTATTTTTGACAATGAGCAAGATATTGTAAATATAGTACCTGACTTGAATCTGCTAAAAAGGTCAAAATACGATGGGATAATTGTAACAGCCCCCGGAAATAGCGTAGATTTTGTATCGCGCTTTTTCGGACCTAAATTAGGGATAAATGAAGATCCTGTCACTGGCGGTGCACATTGTGAGCTGATACCGTATTGGTCGAAACGGTTAAACAAGAGAAATATGATTGCAAAACAATTATCAGATAGAGGAGGTGAATTGTATTGCGCCAATCAAGGAGACAGAGTATTGATGGGAGGAAGAGCCGTTACTTACCTTCGTGGAGAATTGTTGGTTTAATTTGTCAACTGAAAAGCCGTCTCACACAAAAATGGGGCATAAATTGTGGATGCTATTCCTCATTTCAATTTTCTTTGCCATTTTTTTAAACCCGAACAGAATCGTGATGCTATCTTAAAGAGTCCACTTAAAAATAAATCCGTCCCTTTGCAATGGAGAAAAAAATGAAAATTACCGATATAAAACTTTGGCAGTTAGAGGGAAATATGCCATATAAAGGAACTCTTTGGGAGGAGAGAGCTGGACGTCCTCTGGACATTTACCCATCGTATCGATCACAAAGCGCTAAAGATACCATCGGACGGCAATTCCCGCCTGCAGGAAACAACTCATACAAAGTTACTCAAACCTTCCTCGTTGTAGAGACAGACGAATCGGTCTCAGGAGTAGTAGGTCCTCTTACAGGGGATGGCACTGCTTATTATATAATCACTCAATTAAAGCCTCTTTTAGTCGACAAAAATCCATTAGCGACCGAATTACTTTGGGAACTGATGTACCGTAATACCCCCAACGGACGAAGCGGGGATAATATGATCGCCATCAGCTATCTGGACTATGCTCTATGGGATATAAAAGGCAAATGGGCAAATCAACCCGTCCACCGTTTGTTGGGAGGGCCGGTGCAAGAAGGAATACCGGCTTACGCCAGTACCGCCGGTTTTTCCCTAGAACCAGAACAAGCGGCGAAAAGAGTAAAAATGATCAAAGAAGAGGGCTATGCTGGGTCAAAATGGTTTTTTAGGTGTGGCGTCGGAGATGGCATTGCCGGCAAAAAAAAGAATGTGCAGTTAATGGAGTCGCTGAGAGAAGCTGCAGGGCCTAACATGGATATAATGATTGATGCCTGGGCTAATTGGGGATTGCCATACTCGATAAAAATGGCCCATGCTTTAAAAGACTATAATCCAGCGTGGATAGAGGAACCAATTCAGTATGATTTATATGAAAGTTACCTTGAGCTAAAAAGCAAATCTCCCATTCCAATCGCTGGGGGTGAGCACGAGTTTACACGATGGAATGTTAAAACTCTTCTTGATAGGAATGTATTTGATATCTATCAATTTGAACCAGTTTGGGCTGGGGGGGTAAGTGAACTTATAAAAATAAACGCCCTTGTTACAAGCTACGGCGCAACATTCATACCACACGTTTATCTGCCTGCGGCAAGCGCACAGATAGCATTCGCACTAAATACTATTACGACGCCAATGCTTGAATACCACTACATTCTTGGAGAAATTTATCAATTTTTCATATTAGATCCGGTGAAACCAAAACGAGGCATTTTCTACCCTCCCGAGAAATCTGGACTTGGGATTTCAATTGATAGTAATAAGGTCAAAAAGCGAAAACAAATATTGTATGGCTGACTTTAAAAAATAGTTTTTTTCGAAAATTCGGATAGCGGAACGAACTATTAACATTATATCGATTAAAATTTTTTTAATGCCTTTTGGACAATTGACAGGAACATCCATCAAGAATATTATACCCCCCATGGGTATACGAATTATTTCTCTTATCGTTTTCGCATGCGCGGCTGATAAAGAGCTAGCAAAAGCTTGCCTAAAAACAAGAAAGCTTTCTACAATATTATTCTTCGCTTCGGTCGGAATTTTTATCTTATCAAATATTGTTACCTATGTTGTACCAAAAATTTACTAGAAAAGGAGTCACCCATCACACAAAACGCAGATCTATAATTTAAAAAGGATTGAAGGACAAGTTAGAGGAATTCAAAAAATGATCAAAGATGAAAAGTATTGCGTTGACATCCTTAACCAAAGTAAAGCCGTTCGGAAAGCAATCACTACAGTTGAAGGAAAAATATTAGAAAAACATCTTCAATCGTGTTTAAGGGGAAGCCTAGATAAGAGTACAGAATTTGAGGAAAAAGTTAAAGAAATCACGGCTGTTCGCAAAAGACAGTCAAAACAGTACGTAGAGGCTCTCACCAACATTTGAACCAGCATAGATTTTATAAACAGCTTTTGGTAAAAAAAGAATTGGGAGATTCCACAAGAAACCAATTAGCTAGAAAAAATATCGGAAATCGAACCCGGAACTAGCTTACATCTTGGGAAACTTTTTTGGGGATTTAATGTATTAATATTAACTAGAAGGATAAGAATGTGAGTGACATTTGGTTATATCAGGTTCGAATTAAAGTTACCGATAAACTATCTACCGAACTTCGAAACAAGGAAGTCAACGATACAACACAAATGGTATACGATATTGCGAAAAAGTTTGCCACCACTCCTGTTTGTACTTACGACGCTTTCAAGGCATATTGTAAGGAGGCCGAGGATAACGGTGTTGATCAATACCCTCTCTACCAGTGGACGAAAGACACCATAGAAAACCCGCAAAAAAAGAAAAAACACTTGAAATCTTTTGCATTCTACACAGAGTCCTCACAAGTTTATGAAAAAGAGACTGCGACTGCCCTTTATAATGAACTTTCTAAGATGCTTAAAGAGGGACTGATTGAGGATTTACAGTTGATAGATAGTAATCCTAAAAACAATCCCCAGCCACCAAAAAAATATCAATCGCCGTAATTCTTGGCGAGGCTATCTTAGACAAACTCAAAAAAACAGAAAGATACTTAACCAAAAGCGTACCTCGGGGTAGAATATCTCTAAACAATTCATTTAGGGGAACGAAGAATGGAACCTTTAGCAATCCGTTTGCATGGAAACGATAACGTCGTTACGGCTAAATCTAATATTGGGCTAAATTCCAAAATAGAGGATGAGGACATCAGTACAAATCAAAGAATCCCAATGGGGCATAAAATAGCCACAAAAGCTATAACTAGGGGTGATGCAATTATAAAATATGACAATATCATTGGAGTGGCCAAAGAAAATATCAACATAGGCGACCATGTACATGTCCACAATACAGGGATGGCAGAGGGGACGAAAGATTACCAGTTTTCCCAAGGCTGTAAGGAATTAGAAATTTTACCCTTAGAAGAAAGAGCCTCTTTCTTAGGGTATAAACGAAATAATGGAAAAGTAGGAACTAGAAATTACATAGGGGTTATCTCCTCAGTCAATTGCTCAGCTACAGTTTGTAAAAAAATCGCAGAAGCATTTAACGACGATGTTCTATCGAAATATGAAAATGTTGACGGCGTCGTTGCCATAACGCACGGAACCGGATGTGGTCAAACGAGTAAAGGTCTTGGATGGGACTTACTACAGGCCACAATAGGAGGATATGCCCAACACCCAAACTTTGGTGGCTTAATCGTTATTGGTCTTGGCTGTGAGGTAAATCAAGTTAGCGGAATGGCCCAATCCATGGAATGGAAAGATTCAGAGACTTTTAAAATGATGACGATTCAGGGAGTGGGGGGAACACGAAAAACGATAGAAAAAGGCGTAAAACTTGCGGAAGAAATGCTGCCGGTGCTAAACCGACAAAAAAGAGTCAAATGTCCCGCATCAGACTTAATACTAGGCTTAGAATGTGGCGGGTCTGATGCTTATTCCGGTATGACTGCTAACCCGGCACTAGGAGCCGCAGTAGATTTATTAGTCAAAAACGGAGGTACAGGGACTCTGGCAGAAACTCCGGAAATTTTCGGCGCCGAACACTTACTTACTCGTCGGGCGATCAACACAAAAGTGGGAGAAAAGCTAATCAACTTCATAAAATGGTGGACAGAAGATTACCTCATTAAATTTGAAGAAAATAAGAATCAACTACACCAAGACCCGTCTCCAGGAAATAAAGCAGGGGGGTTAACTACTATTCTTGAAAAATCACTTGGTGCAGTAGCGAAAGGGGGAACAACAAACTTAGTAGATGTTTATCAGTTTGCCGAACCCATAAACGCTAAGGGTTTCACATTCATGAACACCCCGGGCTATGACGTGACAAGCGTAACAGGACTGATTGCTGGAGGGGCGAATATGATTTGCTTTACAACAGGACGGGGCTCAGTCTTCGGCTGTAAACCAACACCTTCTATTAAACTCGCTACTAACGATAAACTGTATAACCATATGACAGAAGATATGGACGTAAATTGTGGGAAAATACTATTAGGTCAATCTACAATCGAAGAAATGGGTACAGAAATTTTCGAATTAATTCTTGATGTTGCCTCGGGAAAACCCTCTAAATCAGAAATAAACGGACTTGGAGATCTAGAGTTTGTTCCTTGGCAAATGGGGGCAGTCACGTGATGTGTATGGAATTTAAAAAGAAAGTGCGGCAAAAAAATAATTAGTCATGGATATTAGCAAACAAAAGATCCAAGCTAGAAGGAGCTTTATTTTTACACCGGGATTAAAACCGGATATGTTCCAAAAAGCCCTTGACTGTGGAACCGATATTGTCTGTGTTGAACTAGAGGATGGAATCGCACCTAAAGATAAGCTCCTTGCGAGAAAAAATGCTATAGAGCTTTTTAAGAAAGATAAAAATCAAAATGGGGTCGAGCGCATACTGAGAATAAACTGTATAAGAGAAAAATTCGGCATAGAAGATGTAAAAGCAATACTTGATGTTGAACGACCGCCGCCGGCCATTATGATGCCCAAAGTCACCTCTCCTGATGAGGTGACTTTATTAGATAAATTGCTAACGGAAAGACAACATTCCTGTAGGTTGCATATAATTATCGAGACTAACCAAGGATTAGAGTTGGCAAATCAAATAGCAGTCAGCAGTCCTCGAATCGACGCTCTTTTTTTTGGAGGTGTGGATATGGCAGCTGAATTAAGGTGCGAAAATTCATGGGACTCACTTTTATATGCGAGGTCACGAGTTGTCCACGCTGCATCGACTGCGGGAATTGACGTAATAGATGTTCCGTTTTTAGATCTTGAAAACCCCGAAGGAATGCGGCAAGAGGCCATAAGAGTGAAAAAATTGGGTTTTACCGGAAAAGGTTCAGTTCATCCAAAACAAATTCCTATTCTCAATGAAGTTTTTACACCCTCTAAACAAAGTATTGAGAAGGCAAAACGAATAATCAAAACATTTCAGGAAGCTAATACCGGTTTGGTTGTGGTCGATGGTAAGTTAATCGAAAAACCTGTGTTGAGAGAGATGCACAGAATTGTTAGTATTGCTGACAAGATTTCTCATCGTTAATAGACCGCAAATTCTATGCTATCGACCTTACGACTGTTATTAAGGGCAGGTTATAAGGCCTTTTTATCTCCCACAAAAAGTCTGGTTAGCTACTCTCAGTACGCAGAGGACATCATAATTTATAATCTGCTTAAATCTTTGAAAAAAACTAAAAAGGGAATATTTGTAGACGTAGGATCACATCATCCGAGGCGCGGTTCTAATACATACTTTTTTTATAAACTAGGGTGGAGAGGACTTCTCATAGATTTAGAAAAAGACAAAGTTCTAGCGGCTAAACTCTCCCGACCACGGGACAAAGTGATTTTAGCCGCTATATCCTCAAAAAAGAAAAAAGTAGATATATATTCCCAGAAACATTTTTCAACCAACACTACTATTCGAAAAGATACAATCGACAGCAGTTACAAAAAGACCGCCACAGTTATTACAAAAACTTTGCAGGAGATCTTGCAAGAAAATAAAATCCCCGAGAATTTTGAGATACTCTCTATCGACGTAGAGGGCGAAGACCTTGATGTTCTTTTGGGACTCAATTTAAAAAACTATTGTCCACTTGTTATTTGCGTGGAAAGTTGGGAAAGTAAAAACGGAATAACATCTTTACTAGAGAGCCCTCTCCATCATCATTTGATTAAAAATAATTATAACTTAATTGGATGGTCCGGCTTATCGGTAATATACTTAACACATGAATTTAATTCTGCTGAAAAACTATTATAAAAATGAATGATAATCAGAGCACAATAGCGGTTTTACTAATGATCCCCTATCTCATGGGATCCGGAGGTCTGACAGAAACTTTTTCGGATGGCCTTTCGGCATACAAAGCGAATGAGTACAAAATAGCCCTGGAAATTTGGAGACCACTTGCAAAGCAAGGTCATGTCGATGCACAATTTTATTTAGCTACTCTTTACGACCGTGGAGAGGGTGTAAAAAAAAATCTTTTTGAAGCAGCTCGATGGTACAAAATGGCAGCAAAGAATGACGATATGACTGCTCAGTACAATCTAGGCTGGATGTACCGTTTTGGGAAAGGTGTTCCAAAGAATCTAAAAAAAGCAGTTGATCTTTTCAAGACCGCAGCCAACCAAGGCGAGATAGCAGCTCAGTCTAGTTTAGGCACGATGTATCGGCATGGTGAAGGGTTGCAACAAAATATCATATTAGCCCATATGTGGATGACCATTGCTGCAACCCAGGGCGATTATGGCTCCAAAAGAAATTTAGAGGCTATTGAGAAAAATATGACTAAAACGCAAATACAAGAAGCACAGCAGCTCGCCGTACTGTGCGAAAAAAAAGGTTTTACTGATTGCTCCTTGTGAGTCAACGAAAAAAAACCAAAATCAAAGATAGTTAAAAAAAACATTATGAAATTTCTCTTTGTGCTAGCTATCGTCCTTCCATTAACTGCATTAGCTGACTGGCGTTTTCGCGAACACGATAAAAATACCGGTATAACCTATCGTTTAGATTACGAGAGCATCAAGGAAAAGGGTGACTATGTATTTTTTCGTACATTAATCGATTTATCTAGGCCGTTCACAAACGGAACCGTTTCAATTGAGCAGCATTACAAAGCAAATTGCGATAATCACCAAATTACTTGGGAAAAAAAGTTTTTTTACTCAGATTCACTTGGTATGGGGAAAATTATCAAACAAGATAAAAATACCAATCCTCGTTGGGGGTACGCACTAAGTGGGTCATTCTATGAACGGTCTGTAAAATTTGCATGTCAATTTGTTACAACTAATTAAAAATTCGCAATAACTACCCGAAAAATGCAGTATTAATTGCAGTCATTCCAATTAACATGATCAATTTAATAGATAATAGTTATAGAATCCAGCGATAAAAATAGGAATTTGAAGACCAAAATTAGTCAAAATTGCTTTGTCTTTCATTAGGATTCCGGATGCTGTCCACCCTAAAACCCCCGAGCCGTGAAAAAAAATATTTAAGGGGTATATGTTAAAATTAGTAAGTGCAATTCCAGTGAGAACTAAAGCAGTGCTTATCCACTTGAGATATGTCTTAAAGAAATTTTTCATAAAACTTAACTTTTTAATATTTGAGGAAATATTAAGTTAACATGAAAACTAGATTCCGTTTCCCATTTTGTTACTCGAAATGAATAAGCAATGTAAAATTTGTCAAAACGATGCGCCTGTTCTAGGCAACGTTCCCTTTGACAAGGGAAACGAAAACGAAGCAAATAAAATTGTTCCAAATGGTCATGAGATGATTCCCTATCATAGGTGCCTTAGTTGTGGATTTATTTTTGCCGATGCCTTCGATGAATGGAACCACAAAATGTTTACAAAATACATTTATAACGATAATTTTTTCAAAGGTTTAGAAGGTCACGGTCAATCGTCACGATCAGAGGCTCAAATAGAGGGAATGAGTTCATCTTACCTTGACGGTTTAAAACTGGACACTCTGATAAAGCAATTCCAGTCCACAGGTTTTCTAAAAAAACACAAGTCAGAGATGAAAATCTTAGATTTTGGTTCAGGCGGCAATCCTGGCGATACCGCAAAAGCTCTTTTGGATAATGACTATCAGGTTATGTGTCATGATCCTTTCGCATTCATTAGTTCGGCCGATACACTACCACGAGATTTTGATATTATTTATCTAATAGAAGTTATAGAGCACTGTTGCGATGTACACGGTACTGCGCAATTTATTGCGAATCACTTATCAGAGGACGGAATCATCTTGATGACAACAACTCTGCATCCGTTTCCATATTCAAAAGATATTATTAATTCTTGGTATATCACTCCTCGCACTGGTCACGTATCTATTTTTTCTTTTGAGTCACTATTTCAATTATTTCGCAAACATAGAATAAATATCGTCGATTCTAAAAGTATTTTAGTTGGGAAAAAAATTATTCAGAGTTAAATAGGTTTCCGAATACTATTTTTCCCCTTTTAATCTTGGGCTCTCTGTATTCTTAGGGTTGTAATAATGGAAAGTCGAAAAATGAGCCTTAGCTTTTATACAACCTACGAAATCGGCTTTATCGCGAGTGAAAACTTCAGCCCCTATGTCATACCAAAAAGCCGGAGGATCGAAGGTGCCTCCTGCTACCCCTACCAAGCCTTTAAAAACTTCCAGGCGAAAAAAAACAGTCGTTCCGCAATCACGACAAAAATGATTTTCCCATTGAAAATTACTTTCACTTCTGAATCGATACTTGGCAACCTCCCCTTTCTCCAGCGAAAGAAAAGCTTCCTTAAAATATACTAATACACCAAAAGCACTACCTGACCTTAATTGGCAATATCTACAGTGACATGCCCCTACTATCTTTGGCTGTCCAATTGTTTTATACCTTACCTTGCCACACAGGCACCCTCCCTCATGAGATTCGCTTTTTTTATCGCTTTTAGTCACTAGTTGATTCTCCTTAATTTCAATCAAGAAAAAGAGGACGAAAAAGTACAAATTTTATTTATGCTGTTACTGTCAAAATATAGCTGTTTATTTATTTAACGAATTGCTTTAGGTACAATTTGGTATCCTAACAAATTATCTAAATTAAGGATAACAATGGTGTACGACAGAAATAATATTTTTGCCAAAATATTGAGGGAAGAAATACCTTGTAAAAAATATTATGAAAACGATTTTGTACTAGCTTTTGAGGATGTCTATCCCCAGCGAAAAATTCATGTACTTGTAATCCCGAAGGGAGAATACACAGATTTAGATGATTTTCATCGTAAAGCCTCAGACATTGAAATTATTGAGTTTTTTAAAGCGATAACGCATGTAGCGGAGCTTTTGAAAGTATCGGCTCAGTTTGATGGATATCGCGTCATTTCGAATGTTGGGTCAA
>MDTB01156202.1_pt1 | contig 11582 bp, 14 predicted proteins | sample 811161 | NCBI WGS metagenome assembly MDTB01 (sample SAMN05326650, study PRJNA326480) | marine metagenome | isolation source: seawater | place: Mediterranean Sea | collected 2009
AATATTAGAAAAATTATAATTTTCTAGTAATGAAGTAGATAATTTTATTTCTTTATCAATTGAATTATGTTTAATAGTATGCAAATTCTCATTTTGAATATCATTTTCGTCAAGCCAAATAGGCGTTAATAATTTTCTATTGATATTTAATATATCAGATAATATTTTTCTTTCTTCTTCTGGAAGAAATGCTGGGCTTCCCCTCGAAATATATTGTTGAAGATAAGCATCATTTTTTTTTAATTTTCTTGATAAATCTCTTAAAGTAAAAGTCTTTTTTTCTTTAATTAAAACACTTAAATTTTGTCTAATTAAATCGAGGTGATTTTTTCTATCAGCAGTGTTCATTTTTTAATTTGTTCTCGTTAAACTATTATTTGCTAATTCTAACAGAGCTTTTTTATAGTTGTTTTCTGTGAACTGATCTAAGGAAATTATTGCTTTATTAATGAAATCATTTGCGATTATTTTACATTCATCAATAATTGAATATTTTTCTAAAATTTCACAACTTTTTTTAAAATCAGTTTCATTTTGTTTTAATTCTTTTAAAGTTTTTAACCAAAATTGTTTTTCTGAATCGTCGCTTCTTTCCCAAGCTAAAATCACAGGTAAAGTTGTTTTACCAAGTTTAAAATCATCTCCTTGATCTTTTCCCATACTTTTTTTTGTTACTGAGTAATCCATAACATCATCAATTATTTGAAATGCTAAACCTATATTAAAACCATAATCAAATGCTGCTTTAACTTGTTCCAATGTTCCTTCTGCAACTATTGCTCCTGCTTGAGCTGATGCACCGAAAAGTTGTGCAGTTTTTCCACCTATAACTTCTAAGTAATCATTAATTTTTGTATCTGGGTTATTAGAAATTTGCATTTGTAAAAACTCGCCTTGCGTTATTTTACATGATGCTTGAGCTAATACTGAGAGAGCTTTTAATGAGTTTGTTTCAACCATAAGATCAAATGACTGTGCAAAAAGAAAATCACCTGCTAGAACACATGCCTCATTACCCCATACAACATTTGCAGTTTTAATACCTCTTCTTAAATTAGATTGATCAACAACGTCGTCGTGTAATAAGGTTGCTGTATGTATAAATTCAACTGCTGTTGCAAGTAAAATAGGGTTTCTTCCAAAATCATTTAATTGAGCGGACATAGCTAAAGTTAATAAAGGTCTTATTCTTTTTCCTTTAACTTTTATTAAATGTGAGCCAATTTTTGATAATAATGGAACAGTTGCGTTTAGTCTTTTTAAAATCTCATCATCGACTTTTGTTAAGGAGTTTTTCAGTAAATTATTTAAATCCATATTTTTCTCTAAATTTATTATACAATAATTTAAAATAAAATATCTATTTAATATATGTATTTAATTTTAGTTTAAATAGATATTAAAATTGAATTTTGATTGTTTTCAAAATCAATTTAATATATTCATTAGACATTGAATCTTAGATTATCATTGGAGTAAATGTATATATGAAATTCTTAAAGTTTAAAAAATCTAATGTTGTTTCTGTGATTAATTTTACAGGTATTATTTCACCTAATATGGGACGTAGAAAAGGTTTAAATATCCATGATTATAATAAATTAATAGAACAGGCATTTCATAACAAAAGAACCAAAGCTGTTGTCTTAGTTATTAATTCGCCTGGCGGCTCTCCTGTTCAATCTGAGTTCTTAGCTGATAGAATAATTAGTTTATCAAAAGAAAAAAATATACCAGTAATAACTTTTGTGGAAGATGTAGCTGCATCTGGTGGGTATTGGCTTGCATGTGCGGCAGATGAAATTTTTGCTAGTAATGCTTCTATTATTGGTTCAATAGGTGTTATATCCTCAGGCTTTGGGTTTAATAAAGCATTAAATAAAATTGGCATTGAAAGACGCATCTATACTGCAGGAAAAAATAAATCCTTATTAGATCCATTTTCACCTGAAAATAAAGAGGATGTAAAAAGATTAAAACAATTGCAGACTAAACTCCATGATCACTTTATTTCTTTTATTAAACTGAGAAGAGGTAATAAGATTAATTTAGAAAATAAAGAAATATTTTCAGGAATGTTTTGGTCAGGAAAAGAAGCTTTAGAACTTGGACTTGTTGATGGTATTGGTCAAATGAATGCTCTATTAAAAGAGAGATTTGGTGATAATGTAAAAATTAAAGAATTTCATCAAAAGAAGAAGTTTTTTGATTTAGGAAATGTTATAAGTACGAGTTTTGAGGTGATTTATAACAAAATTGAAGAGAAGATTTTTTATAAAAAAATTGGTTTATAATGTTCTCCATAGGCAAAATATTTACTCTAATAATTATACTTTTATTTGTTTGGTTATTTTTTAAAATTCTTGCAAATAAGAAAAAAAGGAGCAAATCTGAGGATCCAAAAAAATTAGATGCTTTTCAATGCCCTTCTTGCGGTGTTTGGAGTTCAGAAAAAATATGTACTAATCAAAATTGTACATTAAAAAAATAAAATTTAATTATGATAAAACTATCATTTCAAGAAATAATATTAACTCTTTTAAACTTTTGGTCTAAACAAGGTTGTCTTATTTTACAACCGTATGACATGGAAGTAGGGGCTGGTACATTCCATCCCTCAACTGCATTAAATGTATTAGGCCCGAGTATTCCTTGGAAAGTTGCCTATGTTCAACCTTGTAGGAGGCCAACCGATGGAAGGTATGGAGAAAATCCAAATAGACTGCAACATTATTACCAATTTCAAGTTATTATTCAGCCTTCGCCTGATGATATACAAGATTTGTATTTAAAAAGCCTAAAAGTAATTGGTTTAAATCATCTTAAACACGATATTAGATTCGTTGAAGACGATTGGGAAAGTCCTACTTTAGGGGCAGCAGGATTAGGATGGGAAGTTTGGTGTGATGGTATGGAGGTAACACAATTTACTTATTTTCAACAACTTGGAGGTTTTGAAGTTAAACCAGTTGCTGTTGAGATTACATATGGACTTGAGAGATTAGCAATGTTTATTCAAGAATTAGATGATGTATATTCAATTGAGTTTGGTGGGAAAACAACAACTCAAGTTGGACAGACATATGGTAATCTATTTAAAGATGCTGAAAAAGAGTATTCAGAATATAACTTTGAAAGAGCAAATGTAGATAAATTATTTAAAGAATTTGATAATTGTGTTCAAGAATGTGCTGAGCTTTTATCTTTAGATAAACCACTTGTAAGACCTGCATATGACAAATGTATAAAAGCAAGTCATATTTTTAATTTATTAGATGCAAGAGGTGTGATTTCTGTATCAGAGAGACAGGCGTATATTCTGAAAGTAAGAAATATGAGTAAACTTTGTTGTTCAAGATGGATAAATAAACATGAAAAATAAAAAAATAGATTGTTTGATAGACTTTTTATCAGAAGAAATCCCTGCTAATATGCAAATTTTTCTTGAAAAAGAAATTAAATTTCTATTTGAAAAAGAATTAGCTAATTTCATGATTTTATTTGAAAAAATTCAAGTTTTTAGTTCACCTAGACATCTTTCTATTCTTCTAACTGATATGCAAAGCTCTCAGAGAGATCAAACGTTTGAAATAAAAGGACCCAAAATTGATTCCCCAGCAATAGCTATAGAAGGTTTTTTAAAATCAAATAAAGCTAAAATGCATCAATTAAAAATAAATAAGACAAGTAAAGGTGAATTTTATTTTTACAATAAATTTTCAAAAGGGGAAAAAACCTCAAATTTGCTTTCAGAGATAATCCAGAAAGTTTGTACTTCAATTAATTGGCCTAAAAGTCAAAGATGGGGCTATTCGGATTTCAAATGGGGCAGGCCTTTAAGAAATATAATGGTAATATTTGATAATAAAAAAATAAAAGGTGGAATTAGAATAAGTGCTAGTGAAACACTAGAATTCAAAAACTATACTTTTGGACATAGATCAGAGTTAAAAAAAATTAAGGTTAAATGTCCAAAAGATTTCGTTAGTATAATGAAAAAATCAAAGGTTTTTGTAAAGAGAATAGATAGAAAAAAAATAATTGAAGATCAAATAACAAAAACAACAAAAAAATTAAATTTAACTTTTCATAGCGATGAAGATCTTTTAAATGAGGTGCTTGGCCTTGTAGAAAATCCAAATGTACTAATAGGTAAAATCGAAAAACAATTCATGAATTTACCATTTGAAGTTCTATCAATTGTCATGAAAGTACACCAAAAATATTTTTCTTTATTAGATCAAAATATGAATATAGCTCCTTATTTTTTAGTGGTATCCAATTTGAAAAGTTATAAGGAAATAGATAACACTGTAATAAATGGTAATGAGAGAGTTTTAAAAGCAAGATTATCAGATGCTCTTTTCTTTTGGGAAAATGATTTTAAAAAAGATATAGCTTTTTATCTTAATAAGCTAAAAACTATAGTCTTTTATGAAAACCTTGGAAATCTGTATCAAAGAAGTTTAAGGTTATCTGAAATAAATAAAAAAATTGGGCCTTTTTTTAATTTTTATGAAAAAGAAACATTACATACTTTGGGATTATATTCAAAGTTAGATCTTAGTTCAAATCTTGTTGACGAATTTCCAGAATTGCAAGGTATAATGCTAAAATATCTCGCAAGAGCAAATAACTTTAATAAAAGCATGCAAATTGCTTTTGAAGATCAGTATAAACCAGTTGGATTAAACAAAGTAATGCCTAGAAATGAATTAGGGTGTATTTTGTCAATAAGTAATAATATTGATACTTTAAGTAGTTTTTTTTCGATAGGTTTACTACCGACTGGTTCAAGGGATCCTTTTGCTCTTAGAAGATCAGCAAATAGTGTTATAAGTATATTATGGTTTAAAAATATCTCTTTGAGCATAGTAGATGTTATTAACTCATTAGATAAAAAGAGAATTAAAGATTTTTCAAATGTCGAAAATGATTTAAAAAAATTTCTTATAGATAGACTTAAAAACTTTCTTATAGATGAAGGTTTTGGTTTAGATAAGTTATCTTCTGTAATTTCGGGAGAAAATATTCATACAAAAGCATTTTCAGAAATAAAGAAAAGCTTTATTATATTGGATAAAATATTAAATTCAAAAACTGGACAAAAATTTATTTTAAATTTTAAAAGAATTTATAATATTACTAAAAAAATTGATTTTCCAGCTTCATCAACCGAAATTCAGCAAGCTAAATTTAAATTTAAAGAAGAAAAACAAATTCACAATTTTATTTTAAAACTTAATAAACAAAAAGAAGGTAATTTATTATTGGATTTTGATAAAAATTTTAAAGACTTACTAAAAGAGTTCAATTTTTTAGTCGAACAATTTTTTGAAAATGTTTTAGTAAACGATAAGGATCAGTCAATTAAAAATAATCGTATCAAATTACTTATTAATCTAAAAAGCCATTTTAATAAAACATGTAACTTTGAAAAAGTTATAGTTTAGTTAACTTTTTGTTAAACCAGAAAATCTTTTATTAAAACGGGCAACTTGACCACCAGAATCCATTATTCTATGCTGACCTGTCCAAGCTGGATGAGATACTGGATCAATGTCAAGCTTAAGAGTGTCACCTTTTTTACCCCAAGTTGATTTAGTAGAGTACTTAGTACCATCGGTCATTTCTATATTAACCTCATGGTAGTCAGGATGTATGTTTTTTTTCATAATAACCTCTATCGCTAAATTATATTTAGGTATTTAAGAAAAAAAAATCAAGTAATTACTTTATCTTTTTTAAAAATTTTTTATAGATTTTTTTCTCGAAGTTATAAAAATAATTAAACTCTCCAAATATATATCCAATTGAAAGTAGTATTATTTGATACAAAGGAATGATTATTATCACTCTTAAGAAAATTAAAATCAAAGAATTTTGAAAAATTTCATTCATTTTCAATAAATTTATTATTGGTTCTGTTATGATTAAGGTACATGTCCCACTGATCCCGAAAATCACAAATATAATGACAAGATGTTTTAAAGATTTTGCATTAAAACGTTTTATTAGTGGTTCAATCATTTTTTTTATTTAATTTTTGGGTTATTTTCATTTCAATTCTTCTATTTTTTGTACGCCCTTTTTTAGTGTCAGAATTATCAATTGGTTGAAAACTCCCATAACCAGATGCAAATAATTTTTTTGGGTCTATTCCTTGTTTAATAAAAAATCTCAATACAGATAAAGCTCTTTTTGTAGAGAGTTCCCAATTATCTTTAAATGCTTGTCCCTGTTTGACTGGTAAATTATCAGTATGACCCTCGATTTGTAAAATCCAATTTGAGTCCTGGGGTATATCCTCATCTAGGCTGATCAAAATTTCTGCAAATTTTTTTAACTCAATTTCACCTTTGTCTTCAATATTAATAGATCCAGTTTTAAATAAAACTTCAGATTGAAATACAAATCTATCTCCGACAATTTTAATTTCTGGGATATTTTTAAGTTTATCTTTAACTGTTCCAAAAAAAATTGATTTAAATTTTTGTAACTCCTCAACTCTTCTTGCTAATGCTGAGTTTAATGTAGATTTAAGTTGTAAATTTTTTACTTTTTGTTTTTTATCTCTCTTCTCAAAATCATCTAATAAAGAATTGAGCTTTTCAATCTTATCTTTTAGATTTGATATTATTATAGTTAGGTCATCTACTTTTGTTTTTGATATTAAAATATTTTTTTTCTGTTTATTTATAAAATCATTTAGATATGATTGATTTTTTTCTTTTTCTAGTATTAACTTTTGTAATTTGTCTATTTTATATTGTTTATTTTCCAATTTTTCGTCTTGTTCATTTAACTTAAATTCACTCATATTTATTTCATTTTGTAAGTTTTTAATTGAGCTTTGTTTCTGAAGTAAGGTTAAATCTTTTTCATCTAATTCTTTTTGAATATTTAAAATTTCTAAGGATAACTTTTTTGTTATATCTTTTTCAATTGTTAATTGATTAGAAATTTCTCTAATTTCGGTTTGTAATTGAATCAAAGCTTGGTCTTTACCACTTAATTTCTGAGAGATATAGTACTGAGCTATTACAAAAATCATTAAAATGAATATTATTACTATTAATAAACTTGCTAATGCATCGACAAAACTCGGCCAAATGAAGTTATCCGTTTTTCTTCTTAATTTAAATGTATTCATTTAATTATTTATAAGTTTTTTCTATTACTTTACTAAGAGCTCTAAGCTCAAGACTAATTCCGTTTATTAATTCATTAGAGTGAATTTTGTCATTCTCAATAATATTTTTAACATTCATATTGAGCTCATCTATTGAGTTTTTAATATTTTTTTCGTCATCTAATTTTTCAGTTAACCGGTTTAACAATAAATTAAGTTCATTTAATCTTTCTGAGATTCTTACCTTTTCATTTTCATTATTCAGTGAATTTTTTGAGATGGTTGCTAAATTTTCTAGAGCTACTTCACCTAATTCTAAATTTTGAGTTTCGTGTGAAGCTGTAAACACAGCCTTTTGTGACAACCAATCTTCTAATTCATTTAAAAATCTGTTATTAGCTTGACTAACTTGCAGATCCAAAAAACCGAGTACTAATGAAGTACCTAGGCCAAAAAGTGAAGAAGAAAAAGCTGTTGACATTCCCTTCATTGGTGCATTAAGTCCACTTATTATTTTATCAAAAAAATTATTGTTGACGTTCTCATTAGTGGTTATTTCTAATGATTGAATTACAGAAGATACTGATGATATTGTTTGAAGTAATCCCCAAAATGTTCCTAATAGACCTAAAAAAACTAATAAACCTATAATATATCTGATAATATCTCTATTTTCATCTAATCTAGATGATACACCTCCAAGTATTGTCGATAAAGAGTTAGTACTTAAAGAGGAATTTTCAGCTCTACTTTCAGAAAGAAATGCTGCTACTGGGGCAAGTAAAATAGGTTTGATTTTAAAAGAGTTACTTCCAGGAAAAAAATTATCAGTTTTTTTTATATATTTTAACCATTTTCCTTCATTACTTAATCTAAAAGTATGCCTAAATGCTAACAGAACTCCTATTACAAAAGTAAAAATTATTAATCCATTTATTTCTTGATTTCCATCAAAAGCCTTTTTAAGTGGAATGAATAGGAGATAGGATATAACACTAACTATTGCTAGTAGTAAAATCATTCTAAAGGCGTATTTATTTGGGTTACTCATTCAATAATAGTTTTGTTAAAGGTTTGTATATAATTCTAACAAAATTCATTTTAATTTAAAATCTTAATTATTTTTTTATGAATTATTGGGTTTGCGCAAATAAAAACTGAATCATTATTTAGATTTGTTTCTAAATAGAAACCACCCGCTTCTCTTAATAGCAGTTTACTCGATTTTACAAATAAATTATTTAGGTTAACACCGATAAAACAGTCAAATTTCCCACTGCATACCCAACTAAGACTAGTATTAGAAGAATTAATAAATCTAAAGCTTTTAATAGGAATATCTTTTTTTAAAAAAAATTTTTCTTGTTCTGACTTAGGTTCATTTATTTGAAGTGATAATATGCAGTTATTAAGGTTATTTCTATTTGAGACTCTAATTCTATGATCATTTAAAAAAGCACCTTTACCTTTCTCAGCGAAAAAAAATTCATTTCGAAGTGGGTCATAAACAGATGAAGCAATTACTTCAGAATTATACATTACTGAGATTGAGATTGAAAATATAGGAATAGATCTTTTAAAATTTTCTTTTCCACTAAGAGGATCTAAAATCCAATAAAATGTATCCCTTTTATTTTCTAAATTTTTACTAATAAGGAAACCCCATTCAGGTCGACAATGACTTAAATAATCCTTGATATTATTATATATAAATTCATAAGTTTTATTAAAAAATATTTCTAATTTCATATCCCGGCCTTGAAGATTTTCTATTTCTCCAAAGTCTCTAAATATTCTTTTATTAATTTTTGTGTAAGCAGTTTGCATTACAGTGATGAGAGGCGATTTATTAGACATTATAAAATTTTTAAAAATTATGATTTTGATTTTTCAACATAACTACCGTCTGATGGTTTGATGATAATCTTTGATCCAACCTCAATGTGACCAGGAACCATAATTTTAATATTATTTTTTATTAATGCTGGTTTAAAAGAGGAAGATACGGTTTGGCCTTTTATAACTGCATCAGCTTCCAAAACTTCCACTTCGCATGTTTCAGGCAATTCTATTGAGATTATTTGTGATTCATGAAAATTAATAATAACATCCATTCCATCAGCTAGAAAATATTTTTGATCACCAACAATAATTGATCCAACAGTAATTTGATCATACGTGTTAGTATCCATAAAAACAAAATTATCATTTTCCTCGTATAAATAACTACATTTTTTCTCTTCTAATATTATTCTGTCAATATTTTCAGAGGATCTAAATCTTTCATTTAATTTTCTATTATCTTTTTCATTTTTAAGCTCAGCTTGAATGAATGCACCACCTTTTCCAGGTTTTACATGATTCAATTTAATAACCGTCCATAATTCGTTATTGTGCTGAATTAAATTCCCTATTTTTAAAGTATTGGCATTAATTTTCATTATTTGCCTTTATAGATATTAATAATCTCAGAGAGAAGTTTTAATGCTTCATTTCGAGGTCTTTGAAAGGAATTTCTGCCAATAATCGAGCCGTAACCACCTCCTAAATGAATTTCTCTTATTTCGTTTAACAAACCATCAATATTTTTGGATGAACCACCAGAAAAAATAATTATTCTTCTTCCTTGAAAGCAGGATTCTACAACATGCTTGATTCTTTCACTTAATGTTGAAATTGGGATATTGTTACTAACATAAGATTTCTTTGCTTCTGAGTTTTCTAAATAATTTGTTGGTGGCTTTACTTTTATAATGTGAGCACCAATTAAAGCTGCCATATGTGCTGCATAAGAAACAATGTCAATTGCAGTTTCACCTTCTTTACTAATATTTCCTCCTCGAGGATAACTCCAAATAACAACAGCAAGTCCATTACTTTTAGCTTCAGCAGCCAATTCTTGAATTTCAGATATCATATTTAGAGAATCATCAGATCCTGGGTAAATTGTAAAGCCTATTGCAGAACAACCAAGTCTTACAGCTTCTGAAACTGATCCTGTCAAAGCTTGTGTAGGAGCTTCACTATTTCTACTTAACGAATTAGAGCTATTTATTTTTAAAATTAATGGGATTTGTCCCGCATAAATACTTGCACAAGTCTCTATCATCCCTAATGGCGCCGCAAAGGCTGATAATCCAGCATCAATTGCCAATTTGAAATGGTATTCTGGATTATAACCATCAGGATTTACAGCAAAAGATCTTGCTGGACCATGTTCAAAACCTTGGTCAACGGGTAGAATAAGCAATTTTCCTGTTCCACCAAGCTTACCATTCATTAAAATTCTAACTAAATTTGCCCGAACGCCTGGGTTGTCTGATTTATAATTATTTAGAATATTTGAAACTTTTCTTGTTATATTCATAATGACTCCATTAACTACCTCTTACTAGAATTATAAAAAAAAGTAAGAATTATCAATCAAATTATTTAAAGTTTTTATCTTTATGATTTTATAGTAGTATATATTAAATATATAATTATAAATAAAGGTAAATTTTTGCAAAACGATCAAGAAGAATTAATTGATAGGTTTGAAAACATTAAATCAGGAATAGATCACTCTATAAAAAATATAGAGAGTAAAGTTGCTGAATTAATATCAGATAAAAAAAAATATAATGAATTAAAAAATGATATTGAAAATTTGAAATTGATTATAAACAATGTAGACAAAAATCTATTAGAATTTAAAAACATGCTGAAATAAATGTCTAACCAAACAGTTATTAAAGTTAAAATTAATGGAAAATTTTATCCAATTTCATGTGAGGTTGGTGAAGAAAGCAGAGTAAAAGAATCTGCTGATTTATTAACTGAGATTATTAATTCAATCGATAATAGCGATGGCAAAGTATCTGAAAGTAAAATTCTACTTATGTCTGCTCTAATTTTGGCTGATAAAAATATCCGTAATTCAAATAGAAATAAAACTGAAGTTGAAAATGAAAATTTAAATTTTGATGAAATTTTAACCTGGTTAGAAAAAGTGAATATTAAATTCAATAATATTGCAAGATTGATTGATAATAGCTAATATACTATGAGGTGGCTGAAAATTATCGTTAGGTGCTTTAACCCTGGGGCCATAAATTCTCTTAAGGGAGCTGCCTCTGGTTTGATTGTGGTCAAATTACGTGGCGCCCACCTGTACAACAGGCAACAGAGGATAATTTGCCGACGTCTTTTTTGGCTACCTCAGTTTTGATATGAACTCAAAATCACATTTAAGAAAAATTTGTTTAAAAAAAAGAGAAATTGAAAATAAAAAATTTGGAAGTGACTGTATAGATTCTGAAATCTTTTTAAAATTAATAACAGAGATTAAATTAAAACAAGAAGTTTCAACTATAGGTATTTATTATCCTATTAACTCTGAGATCTCTCCATTGAAAATAAAAAATTTTTCTAAAAATTTTTCATTTGAAACTTGTTTGCCTATCATTGA
>MDTB01053381.1_pt1 | contig 11581 bp, 9 predicted proteins | sample 811161 | NCBI WGS metagenome assembly MDTB01 (sample SAMN05326650, study PRJNA326480) | marine metagenome | isolation source: seawater | place: Mediterranean Sea | collected 2009
AAAATTTTTTTTTTTTTTGATTCGCTATGATAACTCAATACTGGTTTAAGGTCACTAAAAAAGTAATTAATATCACAAATTCACAATCGTTTTTATAATCACCAATTATCTTTAAACCAATTTACAGCTGATTTTAACTTCTGACCAGGTCCCAATTTAGTTGGGATTTCAAAATCCCAAACTTCATCTTGAAGATTGCTAATTTCGATTGCAAGACCAATAATTGCTGAAAATTGAGAACCTTGCAAAGCTTGTGGTAAACCTTGAACCCTCATTGGTCTACCTATTCTTATTCTAGATCCAAAATATTCTGTGCCAAGCTCATACAGACCTGGTAGTTGACTTCCACCACCAGTAAACACAATTCTCTTTGAAGAAAGTTTTTCAAAACCTGATTTTTCAAGACAAAACTGGATTTCTTCTAATATTTCTTCAAGTCTTGGTCTAATTACCGAAATTAATTCAGATCTACTAATGAAAGGTCTTTCATAATTATAATATTCTTTATTTTCGTCATTAAAAGAAAGTTCAATTAAATCATTATCATCCAAATTTGTAATAATTAATCCACCATACAAAGTTTTAATACGTTCGGCCTCTTTAAATGAAATTTGAAAAGCTTGCATTATATCAGAGGTAATATTTTCACCTCCAAATCTTATGGTGGATGCAAATACCATTTGATGATTATGAAAAATAGAAATTCCAGTGGATCCAAAGCCCATATCTACACAAATTGCGCCTAATTTCAATTCATCTTCTACTAAACTTGATTTAGCAGAGATATATGGTGAAAAAAAGATACCTGCTAAACTTAATTGGCAGTTTCGTAAACATTGTTCAATATTATCGATGATATTTTTTTCAATTGTTATTAAATTAAGATCCAATCCTAATATTTGACCAACTAACCCCCTTGGATCTGTTAACTCTGTTTTTTCATCTAAACTGAAATTGATTGGCATTGCATGCAATATGTCCCTAATCTCAAAATGACTTTCGAAATCATATTTAGATAGCAATAAACTAATATCCTCAGATGTAACAGAGTGATTTTGTAATTCAATTTCTTTGAATAAGTTTTGAGAAGTTGGAGTTCCTCCTGAAAAAGTTACAACTACTTCGTCAATTATTGTGGTAGCCATCTTCTGTGATTGTTGTACAACAGATCTAATTGTCTTTTCCACCTCTTCTGCAATTATAATTTCTCCCTTTTTTATTCCTATTGATTTTTTTGTAGCAACCCCAACTACACGATATGCAATACTTCTTGTTTCATTAATTTGATCAGAGATTTTTAGCTTGTTTTGAAAATCAGAAAATTTAATAATTATACAAACAATTTTTGACGAACCAATATCAATCAACCCCAAAGTTCCTTTTTTAATGGCAGACTTTAATTTTTTCCTAATTTCTTTATGTTTTTTAAAGTTTTTCATTTTTTTTAATTTTTAAACTAATTAATTTCTTTTAATTTATCCTCTATTCCATCAGATTTTTTCCTTAATATAATTTTATTAGGAAATCTTAAATCAATAATGGAAAAATCATTAGATGAAATTAAATACTGTAAATTACTATTTAAAATTTTTCTTAGGGTTTTTTTAGGATATTTTTCTGGTAATTTAATCCTTTTATCACTCTTTAAAATGATATCCCATCTCCTTTCACCAATCCTGATAAGACCTCTAATTTCATCAAGATAAGAATAAAATATGTTGTAAATTTCTAATGCTTCTCTAGCATGCAAGTTGCCTTTATGGCCAACAATAAGTGGTAAATCTGTTCTATCCGTTCTAGAAAAAATGTTGCTTATTTTATGACCTTTTAAATCAATTAAGTTTAACTTATCTTTCTCTCTAAAAACTGCAACTGGCTTTCTTTCATTTACTTCCACTACCAAAATTCCACTATCTTTTATTCTGATATGAGAAGATTCTACTAAGTCAATATTATTAATGATTTGCTGTAAATTATTAATATCTATTTGAATCGAATTAATTGGGAATGAAAGCTGCAAAATTGCTTTTATTTGATTAACTAAATCTGAATTGGCATTTCTTATTTCCAGACTGGATACAGAAAGCTCAGGCCTTTCGAAAACATAACTATTTATATAATTTTTTATATTTTTTATACGAATCCAATCATTTAATAATAAAAAAATTAAAAATGAAAAAATTGAAAAAATTATTATTGAGAACATATAAAGAATTGATTTCCTAAACCATCGTCTCAGCCAAACTCTTTCTAACCTATATCTAATTTTGGAAGGAGTTGGGTAGTTTTTTACTTGTGTCATAGTTTTTCTTAAAATATTTATCTTTTATTGTATGATGCATCTTGAATTAACCAATCACAAAGATCATCAAAAGACATTCCTACATAATTGGCTTGTTCAGGTACTAATGAGGTTGGAGTCATTCCAGGCTGTGTATTTAACTCTAATACAAAAAGACCTTCATAGCCTAATTTTTCATCCCACCTAAAATCAGTTCGAGTTATTCCACGGCATCTTAATTTATTATGGGCTGTTAAAGCATACTCCAAACATAAATTTTTTATTTTTTTAGGTATATTAGCTGGAATAATATGTTTAGAAGCTCCAGATCTATATTTTGCTTCATAGTCATACCACTCTTCTGATAGAATATCAGTAACTGTTAAAGATTTATTTCCCATAGTTGCAACTGTAAGTTCTCTCCCTGGAATATAGGGCTCTACCATATATTTAGTATCGTCTTTACTCCAATTATTATTAAACTTCCAATCATCTGCACTTGAAAAAATCTTAACTCCTACAGAAGAACCACCATCTAAAGGTTTAATAACATAGGGAAAGGCATAGGGAATGTCTTCTTTTTTAAAACTCAATTCTAAAATTTCATGCTGTATTACAGGAATACCGGCATCCTTAAAACAAATCTTTGCTAAATTTTTATCCATTGCAATAGAAGAAGCTAGCACACCTGAATGAGTATAAGGAATACTCAGGGTTTCAAGTAGACCTTGAATTATTCCATCTTCACCTAACCTACCATGAAGTGCATTGAAGACTATATCTGGATTAAATTCTATTAATTCATTTATAAAATTGTCTTTTGCATCTATAGAATGAATATTATAACCTAGTCTAGCTATAGATTCTGAGCATGCTTTACCTGAAGATAAAGAAACTTCTCTTTCTGGTGAATTACCTCCCATTAATATAGCAATTTTTTTGGCCACAAAATACTTCCCAATTAATGTTTTCCAATAAATTTTATTACTTTATGAATATACTCCAACCCTTTTAACTTCCCATACTAACTCAATTCCACTATTTTTCTTAACCTTTTCAATTACTAAATTACCTAAGCTTTCTAAATCTTTTGCAGTTGCGTCACCTGTATTAATTAAAAAATTAGCGTGTTTTTTTGAGACCATTGCCCCTCCAAGCTTGTGCCCTCTTAATCCAGCATCATCAATTAATTTCCATGCTTTAAATGAATGATCCATATCACTATTATTACCCAAAGAAGAACGTCCTAATGGATTTCTAAAGGTAGAACCACAAGATAAATCTTTAACTGGTTGAGTATTATCTCGCATAGCTATTGCTTCACCCATTTTATTTTTAATTATACATGGATCATTCTCCTCTTTTCTAAGTAAGACTTTTGTAATAATTGATTCATCAGGAATAGAAGAATCTCGATAGCCAAAATTTAGATCATTAACTTTCATATTCCTAACTGAACCATCTCTCATAACTAAAGTAAGGCCTATAATATAATCTGAGATATATGAACCATAACAACCAGCATTCATCTTAACTGCACCACCAATATTACCGGGTATTGTTCTTAAAAAAGAAAAATCAAAACCGTCTTCTGCACACTTCTGAGCAAGATAAGAATCTCTACAAGCAGCTCCTACAGAAATATATTGTTCTGAATAATGTACTTCCGAAAAGTTTCTTCCTAACTTTATTACAACTCCTGGAATTCCCCCGTCTCTTATAATTAGATTTGAACAAGCACCAACGACAAAAATGGGAACATTAGATTCTAGATTCTTTAAAAATAAGGATAAATTATCTACATTTTCAGGTTGGAAAAATACTTGTGCAGGACCACCTACTTTTAACCAACTAAGTCGAGAAAGTTCAAAATTGTTCTTAATTATTCCCTTTACTTTAGGGACCAATAAGTTTTTGCTGGAAACTTCAAATGTATTTGTTTTCATTCACTATCCATACTTTTTAAAAAATCAGGTAATTTATTAACCCATTGACTTATGGATCCAGCCCCTAAACAAACAAAGATATCACCTGATTTACCATTCTGAATTAAAAATTTTTTTAAAGCAATTTCATCATATACTATAGAAGCATTAACTGACCTATCATTTAACAATGAAATTAATTTCTCAGCAGATACACCCTTTATTGGCTTTTCTCCAGCTTCATAGATAGGTGTGATTCCTACTATATCTGCTTCATCAAAGCATTTGGAAAAATCATTCATTAAACTTTCTAATCTTGAATATCTGTGAGGCTGATGAATGGCAATTACTCTGCCTGAAGTGTATTTCCTTGCAGCAGAAAGCACTGATAATATTTCTATGGGATGATGAGCATAATCATCAATTATATCTATACCATTCCATTTACAAACTTTTGTAAATCTTCTTTTAACTCCTTTAAAACTTTTAAGACCTTTCTTGATATTTTTTAATGAAATTTTTAAATATAAAGCTACAGTTACTGCAGCAGCTGCATTAGCTACATTATGATCACCATACATTGGAAGTTCTAAGTTAAATCTTTGACCATTTTGTTTTTTATATATTTGAAAGAATGCTTTATTTTTACTATATTCTAAGTTTTGAATCTGAAAATCAGCTTCACAGCTGAAACCATAAGTTAGTATTCTTCTATCTTTTATTTTAAAAATTAATTTTTTTACTTCCGGATGGTCTATAAAACAGATAGCAACACCATAAAAAGGAATATTATTCAAAAACTTTAAAAATGTCCTTTTTAGGGCAGCAAATGAACCGTAATGATCTAAATGCTCTGGATCTAAGTTAGTTACTATAGAAATAGTTGACGGAATTTTAATTAGTGTTCCATCACTTTCATCAGCTTCTACCACCATCCAATCTCCTTCACCTAATCTAGCATTAGAACCATAAGCTTGAATTATACCACCATTTACTACTGTTGGGTCGAGCATCCCTGATTCCAAAACGGCTGCAACCATCGAAGTAGTTGTAGTTTTGCCATGCGTTCCTGCTATAGCAATATTTGATTTTAATCTCATTAGTTCAGCTAATATCTCTGATCGACTAACAACTGGAATTTTTTTTCTTCTAGCCTCCTTTAATTCAATATTTTTTGAACAAATTGCAGAAGAAATAACCACTATTTCTGCTTCATCAACATTTTTTATATTATGACCAATTCTTACATCTATTCCAATTTTAATTAATCTATCAATAATAGCAGTATTTTTTAAGTCTGATCCAGAAACTTTATAACCTAGATTATTTATTAATTCAGCAATTCCAGACATTCCTATACCACCAATTCCTATAAAATGCATTTTACCTAAATCTAGTGGTAGCTTTGTTTTAATTTTTAGATTCAATCTTTTCACCATTAGAAGTTTTAATAATAACCTCTTTCAAATTTAGAGAAGCTTGAGGAACTGCCATGTTTTTTGCATTATATGACAGCTTTCTTGCAAATTTATAATCAGAAAAAATTTTTGTAATTTTCATAGCTAAATAAGTATCAGTACATTCATCCTCACAAATACAAATTGCTGCATCTTTTTTTGATAATAATTTTGCATTAATTTCTTGGTGATCAAGTATTGAGTTATTAATTGGAATTAGAATTAGAGGTCTTCCAAAAAACAACCCTTCAGAAATAGTTGAGGCACCTGCTCTTGCGATAATTAAATGAGCATTAGAAAAAATGTCTTCAATATTATCAAAAAAAGTTTTCACATTTGATCTTATGTCTAATTTTTCATATTTCTTTTTTAAATTTTCACAATCAGAACTTCTTACTTGATGAGTAATATATATCCTTTTCTTCAATGAAATTGATAACTTAGATATTGCAGAAGGAATAATTTTTGAAAAAAAATTAGCACCTTGAGAACCACCTATTACTACTAAATTTAATTTACCAGTTACAGGAAGACTGAATGGTTTAGATTTTTTTGCTAAAATTTCTCTTCTTATAGGATTCCCAGTAAAATATATTTTTGAACCAATTGGTGCTATAGTTGGCCAAAAACTACAGGCAATAGCATCAACTTTTTTCGAAAAAAACTTATTTACTCTCCCTAAGACTGCATTTCCTTCGTGTAAAATTATTTTAAAACCGAAACACTTTGCTGCAAGAATTGTTGGGAAGGTTGGATACCCTCCAAAACCAATAACTAAGTTAGGTTTATATAAAAGTAAAAGACATAGTGAATTAATTATACTTTTTGAGAGTAAATATATTGATAAAATGGACTTTAACGGATTTTTAAAATTTAAAGGGATAATTTGTTGTGTAAAAATTTGCAAATCAGGAGGAAAAGAGTTTAAAAAAAATTTCCCCCTCTTGTCAGTAACTAATATAACATTCCAGCCTATTTTTTTTAATTCCCAAGTTAAAGACTCAGCTGGATACATATGACCACCTGTTCCACCCGCTGTTATAAAAATGGTACTTTTTGAAGAAAATTTCATATTATGAGAACTATTTTTAAACAATATTTTCTTTCCTTTTTCTAGTGCATGCTAATAACAAACCCATAAGAAAACCAGATGCAATTAGTGAAGATCCACCATAACTTATAAATGGTAAAGTCATTCCTTTGGCTGGAAGCAGGCGAACAGAAACCCCTAAATTTATAATAGCTTGCAATGAAAAAAAAGAGATAGCCCCAAGTCCACAATTTCTAACAAAGAAATTTTTTTGATATTTTAATAAAATTAATGATCTTACTAAAATTAAACAAAATAAAACAATTATAAGTAAACACAATAAAATTCCGTACTCTTCAGCAGCAACAGCTATTATAAAGTCAGTGTGGGCATCTGGTAGTCTCCATTTAATTACACCTTCACCAACACCAACACCAAATAAACCACCATCCCGTATAGCATTAAGAGCAAAACTTAATTGAGAATTAGGTTCAATTACAGGATTGAGGAAACTATCAATCCGTGTTGCAAAGTGTGAAGAATTTAAATAAGCAATAAATCCTATTACTAATGTAATAGATAAAATAACAAATAAAATTAGAAATGAAGCTCCAGCTACAAAATAAAGTATTGTCCAAATTGACAAAAATAGAGCAGCTTGACCATAGTCAGGTTGTAATATTAAAGTAAATACAATTATACTCATAAATATCAGAGATATAGCTTTTCCAGGCACCTGACTATTACTATAACTTGAAGACATAATCCAAGTTATTGCAACAACATAAAAAGGTTTTAAAAACTCAGATGGTTGCAAAGACATACCAAAGATAGAAATCCACCTAACAGCTCCTTTGCCATGATCGGTACCAATGAGAGGCAAAAGAAAAAGAGCAATAATTGATAGAAAAAATCCAATCAAAAAAATTCTTCTATTTTCTTTTATTGATAAAATCGATAAATATATCATTATAGTAAATGAGGAAATACCAAAAAATAACTGTCTTTTTACATAATAGAAAGAGTCTTTTCCATTAGATTCAGCTAATGGGACAGAGGCCGCCATGCTAAGTAATAAACCACATAAAAAAAGTCCTATTAAGGAAAAAAGAGACCATTTATCTATGGTTTTCCACCACATTGGAAGTTCACTCTCTTCATTAAATCGAGAGCGCGGCCTAAATATTATATCAGTCATATTAAAAAAATGCCCGTATTTTTTTATATATAGGATAGCATTAGTATTTAGTTTTTGGAAGTTAAAATAAAAAATTAATACGAATAAAAATTAAGGGAATTTATATAAAATTTACTAATTCACAGAACTTCTCACCTCGCTTTTCAAAATTTTCAAATTGATCAAAACTTGCACAACCTGGCGCAAACAAAATAGTTTCCCCAGGTTTAGAATCTTCATATGCCCTTTCTACAGCTTTTTTTAAATCCATACATATAGAATAATTAAATCCTATTAATAATTCCGATAACTCAATTGCTGAAGAACCGATGAGGTATATCTTTTTTATTTTTTTCTTATAGGGTTTGATATTGAGTTGATCACCTTCTTTTTTTTGTCCACCTACTATCCATCTAATTTTATCATATGTACTAATAGATTTTAATGCTGAGATCATATTAGTTGCTTTGCTATCATTTATAAATGTAACTTCGTTTATTTTTCTTACAAATGCAGTTCTATGAGGCAGGCCCGTAAAGGTTTTCATGCTGTTTAAAATTTCTAATGGTTTTTGTTTAATTAATTTACAAGTAATGTATGCCGCACAAGCATTTATTAAATTATGATCTCCTGGTAAATTTACAAAATTGCTAATATTTGACCTAAATATTACTGTACCGTTTCTTTTTTCAACAATATTGTTATTAATTAATGAAATAGACCAATTAGATTTAGTAATTATTTTTTTAGAGGAAATTTGGATAACCGTAGTATCCATTTTTAAATTATTTTCTAAATTATGGGCTAAATATCTTCCCTCAGGTTGGTCGACACCAATTATACTATATTTGGGCATGCCATTGTAAAAAAGTCTTGCCTTAGAATTAAAATACCCCCCCAAACCTCCATGTCTTTCTAAATGATCACTGGTAAAATTTAAGAATATAGCAATGTCTGGAAATAAAAAATTTGCAATTTCAATTTGATAGGATGAAAGTTCAATTACTTTTATGGATTCTCGGTCTTTTATATTTAATTTGAATACTGGCTGACCAATATTTCCGCCAATTTCAGTTTTTATTGAAAGTTTTGATAATATATGGTGAATTAAAGAAGCTGTTGTTGACTTACCGTTAGAGCCAGTCACACAAATAAAAGTAGCATTTTTGTCTTTTTTTTGTGAATTTTCAAAAAAAAGACCAATGTCATTATCGATTCTTACTGAATGCTCAATTGCATTTATAACTGCGGGATGTGCATTTGGATATAAATAAGGAATTCCCGGAGAAATCAATAATAAATCTATATTTTCCCATATATTAGGGTCTGATAAATCATGCATTTTAATATGATTATTATCAAAAAATTTTTGTCTTTTATTTTTGTCATCATCCCAACATATCAAATCATACTTAAAATTTTTCAAATATTTCAAAATAGCCTGACCTGTTAAGCCTAAACCAAGAATAGCAATAGTATTTTTAATTATATTTTTCTTAATCTTCATAATTAACGTAGTTTAAGAGTAGCTAATCCAACTAGTGCTAAAATTACCGATATTATCCAAAACCTAATCACTATTTGAGGTTCTGCCCAGCCTAATTTCTCAAAATGGTGGTGAATAGGAGCCATTAAAAAAACTCTCTTTCCTGTAAGTTTGTAAGCAGCTACTTGAATTATAACTGAGAGAGCTTCTAAAACAAACAAACCACCAATTATCGCTAAAACGATTTCATGCTTAGTACAAACAGAAATTGCCCCTAAAGCCCCACCGAGGGCTAATGATCCCGTATCACCCATGAAAACAGCAGCTGGAGGAGCATTGTACCATAAAAAACCAAGTCCTGCACCTATAAGTGCTGCAGAAAATACTGCAATTTCTCCTGATCCAGCAATATAATGGACCTCTAAATAATTTGAAAAATCTACTCGACCAACTGCATATGCTATAATGCCCAGAGAGCCACTGGCTATCATAACAGGCATAATTGCTAATCCATCAAGACCGTCTGTTAAATTTACTGAATTAGCTGACCCAACTATTACAAACATTGAAAATGGGATATAAAACCACCCTAAATTTAATAAAACATCTTTAAAAATCGGAACAGCTAAGGCGTTTGATAAATTAGGATCTTGAATATTAATCACCCAAATAGTAGCAACTGCTGCTATAACAAAACCTAAAAGGAGTCTAATTTTTCCTGAAATACCTTTGGAAGTATTCTTATAAAGTTTAGAAAAATCGTCTATAAAACCTATAATACCAAAACCCAAAGTAACTAGAATAACAATCCATACATGTGAAATATCATACCTACACCATAGTAATGAAGAAAATAGTAAAGAACCAATAATAAGTACTCCTCCCATAGTAGGTGTCCCGGCTTTTCTAGTTTTATGATTTTCAGGTCCATCATCCCTTATAGGTTGACCATCTTTTTGACTTTTTTTTAAAAGATTAATAATTGGTTTACTCAATAAAAAACAAAAAACTAAAGAAGTGAAAAAGGCTCCACCAGCACGAAATGTAATATACCGAAAAAGATTAAATACATCACCACCATCGCTTAAAAAATGAAAGAAATATAACATTTTATAATAATCCTTAGATACAATTATTATTTAAACCATATAATTTTTTAACAATAAAAGAAAGACCAATAGAATTAGATCCTTTTATTAAATAAATATCACCATCTTCAATATTACTTAAAATATGTAAAATAAGATCTTGAGGTTTTTCTACTAGCAAACCTTTTTTTTCTTCTTTCAATTCGGCATACAATTCCTTAGTTAATAAACCAACACAGTGAATTGTATTGAAAAACTTAATATTTTCATTTTTGGAGATTTGTCTGTGAAATTCTTTTTCATTATCACCTAATTCTAACATGTCTCCTAAAATTACAATTTTTCTTGGTAATTTTTTTGTTTCCTCAAAATTAGTAGATTTTAAAATTTCAAAACTTGCATTGAGTGAAGTAGGATTACAATTATAACTCTCATCAATAACTCTAATCCTAATTTTTTTTGATTTTTTATTTAAAACTAAATCTAAAAATCTACCTCGACCATATCTAGGTACCCAGTTTTTTAATTCATTCAACGCAATCTTAGGATCAAGATTATAATGTAAAATAACTCCAACTGATGACAAACAATTAATTAATTGATGTAAACCTAAAGTACCAATACAAAAATCAGAAAAGATTTTATTATTAATTAATAATGTAGCAAAAGATTTATTATTTAAAAAAGAAACATTTTTTAAACTAATATTTGCAGTTTGATTTAATCCAAAAGTTAGGGTATGAATTTTTTTTTCAATAATAAAGCTCTTAATTAAGTCCTGAAAATGATTATCAGTAGAATATATTAGCAGTCCATTTTTCTGTAAACCTAAGCAAATTGTTGCTTTTTCATGCGCAATTTCTTCAACATTATTAAATGAAGCTAGGTGAGCAATAGAAATATTTGTGATAATTGCAATATTTGGAGATGCTAGTTTTGAAAGAGGTTTAATTTCGCCTTTAGAATTCATTCCAATTTCACAGATTACATATTCTGTATTTCTTGGGATATTGGCTAATGTTAATGGAACCCCTAAATCATTATTGAAACTCTTCGGAGAGCTATGCGTTCTACCAAAAACTGAGAGCATTTTAGTTAAAATATCTTTTGTACTTGTTTTACCTACAGAACCAGTTA
>MDTB01021346.1_pt1 | contig 11580 bp, 10 predicted proteins | sample 811161 | NCBI WGS metagenome assembly MDTB01 (sample SAMN05326650, study PRJNA326480) | marine metagenome | isolation source: seawater | place: Mediterranean Sea | collected 2009
AAAATCCTAAGGCATTTTGGGGTGATATTCTAAATGAAATGGAAATAAAGGTAGTCAATAAATCAATTAATAATTTAATAATTCCAAAATCTGGTTCTCTATTAATTATTGCAAATCATCCATTTGGAATAATTGACGGTCTAATTTTATGCTCAATTGTTGCCAAAGTAAGGGATGATTTTAAAATTATGACTCATGAAACACTTCAATTTTTACCACAGTTAGAAAACTTTATTCTTCCAGTTGATTTTAGTAGTACAAATAAAAATGCTAAAAGACAAAATATTGAAACTGCCGAGAAGGCTCAAAAACAACTTGAAACTGGAGGTATTGTAATTATCTTTCCTTCGGGAGGAGTATCGACCGCAGTCAGCCTTAAATCTGAAGCTGTAGATGATGAATGGAAATTATTTCCTGCAAAACTTATACACAAAACTAAAACTAGCGTACTACCTATTTATTTTGATGGAAAAAATGGTTTATTATTCCATCTTTTTGCTTCAAAAATTAAAAATCAGACGCTGAAATATTCTTCTTATATACATGAAACAAGGAAAAAAATTGGAAAGGAAATAATAATTTATTCAGGTCATATAATTAAATATGAAAATTTGTCCCAATTTAAAAATCGTAAAGATCTTATCATGCATCTAAAAAGAATTACCTACGCATTGAAAGTAGATGAATAAATAATTGATTCAAAATTAAAATATCTTAATTTACTTATATTTTTTTAACTCAGCGTCACACATTATTTTAACAAGATCTTCAAAACTAGTTTTTGATTTCCATTTTAAAATTTTTTTTGCTTTATTTGAATTGCCATGGATGCTTTGTATATCATTAGGTCTAAAAAATTTTTTATCAATTTTTAAAACTAGTTTATTATTATTTTTATTGATTGCTTTTTCATTGATACCTTTTCCTTGCCAGGATAGATTAAAACCAAGATATTTTGCTGCTTGTTTTACGAAATCTTTGACAGTGTAAGTATTCCCAGATGAAATAACAAAGTCACCAGGTTTTTTTTGTTGAAGCATTTTCCACATAGCTTGTATATAGTCTTCTGAGTAGCCCCAATCTCTTTTAGCATAGATATTGCCTAATTTTATACATGGTAACAAATTAAATTTTACCTTAATCAGATTTGTAATAATTTTTTGAGTAACAAATTCATTGCTTCTTAAAGGTGATTCATGATTGAATAAAATCCCAGAGCTGCAATGTAAATTATAGGCATTCCTATAAAGTCCAAGCATCCAATGAGCATGCAATTTTGAAATAGCATAAGGGCTGATTGGCTTAAAGCTTGTTTTTTCATCTTGAATTTTTGATTCATTATTTCCATACATTTCTGAACTTGAAGCTTGGTAAAATTTAGTTTTATTTGAAAATTGTCTTAGCGCTTCCAGAATACGTATAACCCCTAATGCATTTACATTCGTAGTATAGATAGGACTTACAAATGACTTGTCTACATAAGATTGTGCTGCAAGATTATATATTTCATCATATTTGCCACGCCTTACCTCTTTATTAATGCTATTTTCTTCGAGTAATTCAAAAGGAACAATTTGTATTTTATTTTCAATTCCTAATTCTTTCAGCCGCCACTTATTTCCACTCGCATTTTGTCTTTCGCCACCTATTACTTCATAGCCTTTTTGAAGAAGAAATTTAGCTAAATAAGCCCCATCTTGACCAGTAATACCAGTAATTAATGCTTTTTTTTTAGACACAATATTTAGAACAAAAGATATTTATGAATTTTAAAAACAAATTAATATAACACTGCAATTAAAATAATTTCAATCAAATGATTATTTAACAAAGTATAATATGTCTAAAACGCAAAATAATCTAATAATAGCAAGTTTTTACCGATTTATTGGCATTGAAGAAAAGTCAATTAAAAAGAAATTGTTAGATAGTTACTTAGATAAAAAAAAGATTAGAGGAACAATACTACTTTCTAATGAGGGAATTAATGGTTCGCTTGCAGGTGAAACAAAAGAAATTTTAAAAACTCTAAAATTTTTAAAAAATATTATAAAAATACGAAAGTTACATACAAAAATTAATAATATAGATTTCTTGCCATTTAATAAAATGAAAGTAAGGCTAAAGAAAGAAATAGTTTCACTAGGAATAGGTAATATAAATGTAAATAAGCTTACAGGAACATTTATTCATCCATCTAAGTGGAATGAAATTGTATCAGATAGAGAAATTAAAATATTGGATGTTAGAAACCCATATGAAATTAGAATTGGTAAATTTTCAAACTCTCTTAATCCTCAAACAGATAATTTTAGACAATTTCCAAAAAAATTTGAAAAAATGAATATTGATAAAAACCAGAAAATAGCAATGTATTGCACCGGTGGTATCAGATGTGAAAAAGCTTCAGCCTATTTAAGGAAAAGTGGATATAAAAATATTTTTCAACTAGAGGGAGGTATCTTGAATTATTTTGATTACAGCAATAAGAAACAAAACAGTAATAGATGGAATGGTGAGTGTTTTGTTTTTGATAATAGAGTAACAGTTAAAAAAAATTTAAAAAGAGGAAGTTATGATCAATGCTATGGCTGTAGAAACCCAATTACAGAGAAAGAAAAAAAATCTAAGTATTTTGTGAAAGGGGTTTGTTGCCCATATTGTTACGATACAAGATCATTAGTTCAAAAGCAAAACTCAAAAAATAGACAAAGGCAAATCGATCAAGCTGAAGAAAAAAATCTAAATCATCACTTTAAAAAAATATACAAATAATTATTTTTTTTTCTTAATTATATTCTTTATATGCCTTAGATACTTTGGCCATTCATCTGATGATATAATAAAACCAATACAATTTTTTGAACCACATTTACATACATGATCTTTAAAATCTTCTTTGTCAAAACTGTAACCGTAATCATATGAAAGCTCATCATTTTTTTTTATTTTCTTTATTGATGATATCCAAATTTCATTTCTGATTATATCTACCTCACAATTTGGATTACAAGAATGATTAATAAATTTTGCTTTATTCGCTGGAACAAAGCCATCAATATCGTACTTATTATTCAACTCAAAAATGTATACTGAACCTGTTTGCTCTGAATTGAGATATTTTCTGATTCTCAATGCAGATCTTCTATCTCCCTCTGACTTAGTGATTTTATCACCTATGTATTGAATAATTTTTATATTTTTTGGAATATCTTTTGTTGCGAAGATTCCTGTGCCATGAACTTTAGATTTCTTAACTTTCCACATAAAGAATACTAATCAAACAACCTATTTTCAATTATTTCACATATTATTTGCCCAACTGCAATGTGCATCTCTTGGATTCTATCAGGACGAGATGCTGGTGTTTTAATTATAACATCACATATTGGTCCAATTTTTCCACCGTCTTGTCCTGTTATGCCAATAGTTTTAATATTTAGTTTTTTAGCTATCTTAATTGATTTAATGATATTTTCACTATTTCCACTTGTGGATATAGCATAAAGAATGTCTCCCTCTTTTCCTAAAGCTTCAACTTGCCTTGAAAATATATCATCAAACGAAAAGTCATTTCCAACTGCTGTAATGGAAGAAGTATCTGTTGTTAATGCAATTCCTGCAACTGGATTTCTATTTTTTCTATATCTACCAATTAGTTCGGCTGCTAAATGCTGGGCATCTGCCGCTGAACCTCCATTTCCACAAAACATCACTTTGTTGCCATTTAATAAGGCTTGTATAATCATTTCAGCAGAACTATCAATTTCTTCAATTGAAGTTTCTGAAAGTTTATGGAAATTATCTGAAATTTCTTTAAGTGTTTCTTTTATCATCAGGCATCAAATATATACTATGAAGATAAAAACCTATAGGTAAATAATATATTACACTAATCCAATTATTAAAAAAATTGTTTGAAGGAGCTATAGGCCAAAGGGTCATAATAAAGCACGCTACAATACAAATCTGGAAATCATTTAGAATTCTTCCTTTTTTGCTAAAAAAAGAAACAAGATGACTTATTACAATAAAAATTACATATAATGAAGCGGCAAGAAAAAATGATACTCCTACAACGCCTGTCTCAGCTAATAATTGTATTAATGAGTTATGAGGATGACTTGAACAACTATTTGAGTCGTAATTGAATTTATCATCTTCGCATAAAATTCTAAATGTCTTTGGGCCTTTGCCAAAGATAGGGTTGCTCATAAACATTCTATAAGCTGAAATAATATGACTTTGATGAATTTCACTGAATATATATATTTGAGATGAATTATTATTTATTCCAACCTGACTCAATGTTTGAGTTACATTTCTATCTCTGATTTCATTGGATAGAAAAGAAATTACGATCATTGATGTCAGTGAGATAATAATTGTAAGAAGTCTAATTAATTTATATTTTGATATAAAAATTATAATAAATGCTGATGATAAGAATAATAAAGCTAACGCTGTCCTTTCCCCTGTAATAAATATTAAAATATCAGTAAAAATAAGTAGCGAACAAAATAATAATATATTTAAGTAATTATTTTTAAAGTTTAACAAAATCAAACCTATTAAAAGAGGAAATAGCCTAGATAAGTAACCTCCTAATATTAATTTATCGTTAAAAACTAAACTCATTCTTTCTGATGGAGATGATATACCGTATAGATTTGTATCATTAAAAAACTGATAGTAACCATCAAATAGTGCAAATATGAAAGATACTAAAAAGACTAAAGTAAAATTTTTTAATAATTTATCATTACTATCAAGCAAGTACCATACTGCAAGAGCAAATAAAAAAAATCTAAAATAAAATAAGCTGCTTTCAAGAGACAAATACGGATCTACAGACAATAAAGATCTTAATAAGATGTATATATAAAAAAGAAGTGCAATATAAAAAAAGTTATTTTTTAAATAAGAGAATTTTTTTTTATTTATTACGTCTACAAGAAATATTAAACCAATAATTGAAACTAACAAGTCAGGCAAAAAGGGGCCTGTAAGAAGAGAAAATGGAATTAAGCATAATAATATCGAGGCGATATTTACTGGCGTAAAATATTTTATGGATTTTGCGATCAAATTAAAATTCTAATTATTTTTTTTTCTTGATGATTGAAAAAAAACATTGAATATAAAAGCTACTGCCAAACTAATGAATATGGAAATCATTAAAATGAAGTAAATGCTTATTTTTTCACTTTTTACTAAAACTTCATTAATATCATAGTTTACAAAATTAAATTTAGAATTTTCCAGCAATTTAAGTTGCTCTATATTTCGTTTTATATTTGAAATGGTTGCATATAATTCTAAGTATTCATCGGTTTGCTCGAACTTACGCGCATTATTTAGATCACGCTCAACCTTCTCATATTGAAATGCAAAGATCTCATTAAGACTACTTTTAAATTTTTGTTGCATTAATTCTAATTCTTTTTCTAAAATAACAGATCCATATTTGAAGAGTGCTATATCATTCATAGTTAAAATAGATAATAAGTTTGTTTTAAAACGATCTTGTTCACTTGAATAAACTGAAGCATATGTAGTTGGGTCTTTATTAGTGATACTAAAATCTATAGGCTCCTTAATATCAAGGTCATATGCTATTTTAAGATTTGACTCTAATCTCTCAACTAGATCTTTATAAACTAACTCAATTTTTCTCTTATCGCCATCTAATTCAAGATCTGCAATTTCATTATCAATTCTTTTTTTTAAATTAAAATTTTCTTCTGTATCTTTAATTTCTTTATCTTTAATAAATAATTTATCTTCATACCGCCTTTTTAATTGTTCGAATGACTCATTTTGCTTATTTAATAATAATAAATTAATTAATTTTTTGATGTCATCTATGTATTCATGATCATTTATATCCCTTAGATCTGGTGTAGTAAAAAAAATCTTAGAACTAATTTCACCAATATTTATATTAAGATTATTATAAATAATTTCTGTTTGTTTACTCTTGTCACTGTTATCAAATAATTTATGTTCATTTATTAATTTTGATATTTTTTTTTCTGATTTAAGTGAAGAATGAAAAAAATAAAATAAATCTTGATTATCTAAATCATCAGGTAATGAAAATCTTTTAATGTCGTCAATTTTAAATATATCTAGAGAAATTGTATAAATATTTTTTTCATTGATAATATACAAATAAGAATATGCAACAGCAAAAAAAACTGCAATCAAAAAGATATACCAGCCCTTAACTACATCATTGAAAATGTCATATAAAGTTATTTCATTCTCGGTTTGCTGTTCTACTTTATTATTCAAATTATTTTCTTAATTTATTGAAAAAACTAACTTTATATGTAAAAATTTAAAAAACAAGTTGTATTTAATGAAGAATAAAAAAGTTGCTCTTATAACAGGAATTACAGGTCAAGACGGTTCTTATTTAGCAGAATTTTTATTAAGAAAAAAATATGTAGTTCATGGAATTAAAAGAAGAACTTCTCTTATAAACACAGATCGAATTGATCATCTGTATAAAGATATAATAGAAAACAAAAGAAGTGATTTTATTCTGCATTATGGTGATTTAACTGATACATCATCACTTTTTAATATTATTAACAAAATTAAGCCTGATGAGATTTATAATTTAGGTGCGCAGTCGCATGTTGCAGTATCCTTTGAGGAACCAGAATACACCGCTAACTCTGATGCTATGGGAGCACTTAGAATTCTTGAAGCAATTAGAATTCTAAAACTTGAAAAAAAATGTAAGTTTTACCAGGCATCAACATCTGAACTCTTTGGCGATACAAAAAATAAAAAACAGAACGAAAGTACACCCTTTAGACCAAGAAGTCCTTATGCAACCGCAAAACTTTATGCTCATTGGATAACAATTAATTATAGAGAATCATATGGTATATTTGCTTGTTGTGGTATTTTATTTAATCACGAAAGTCCAAGAAGAGGAGAAACATTTGTGACTAGAAAAATTACTCAGGGATTATCAAAAATTAAGCTTGGAAAACAAAAATGTTTATATCTTGGGAATCTTAACTCTATGCGTGATTGGTCGCATGCAAAAGATGTAGTTAGAATGCAATGGCTAATGCTGCAACAAAATAAACCAAGTGATTTTGTAATTTCATCAGATAGAAAGTACTCAATTAGAGAATTTGTTGAAATAGCAGGTAAATTTCTTGGGTTTAATATTGAATGGAAGGGTAAAGGTTTGCTTGAAAAAGGAATAGATGTGAATAGTGGTAAATGTATAATTCGAGTAAACAAAAAATATTTTAGGCCAAATGATGTAGATTATCTAAGAGGTGACTCATCAAAAGCAAGAAGGCTGCTTGGATGGAAACCCAAAATTAGCTTTAAACAACTCGTGAAAGAAATGGTTGAGAGTGATTTTAAATCTTTAAAATAATAATTTATAAAATAATTTGTGTTTTTGCATTATTCCATGATGATGAGCACATAGATTCTAAATTTTCTTTAGCTTGCCAATTTAGTATTTTATTTGCAAGAGTCACGTCAGCATAGATTTTTTCTAAATCTCCACCCCTTCTATTAGCAAATTTATATAATACCTTAACATTGTTTACTCTTTCGAATGTCTTTATCAATTCTAATACGCTGTAACCCTTCCCTGTACCTAAATTAATATATGGTATTTCATCTAGATTTGATAAATTATCTAATGCATTAATGTGGCCAGCTATAAGATCATTTATATGAATAAAATCTCTGATACATGTGCCGTCTACAGTATCATAATCATTTCCAAAAATTGTAAGGTGATCATTTTGACAACTTGCAATTTTACAAATTTTACTCATTAAACTTGAGTTTTTTCCATCTAATCTATCACCTATAATACCGCTAGAGTGAGCTCCCACAGGATTAAAATATCTCAGAGAAACATATTTAAAAGATTCATCTGATTTTGATATTTGCTCTAGTATTTCCTCACATATAATTTTACTTTTTGAATAAGGATTATTGCCTTCTAATTTAGAATTTTCTGTAATAGGTATTTCAGCTTTTTCACTATAAACACTGCAGCTGCTACTAAAAATAATTTTATTACAATTGCCAATATTCATTGCAAAAAGTGTATTAATTAACCCATTTATATTATTATTATAATAATCTAGTGGTTTTTCAAATGACTCTGGAATTGATTTGTGCGCTGCTAAATGAATGACAGCGTCAATTTTGTTATTTTTAAATACATTATTAATTTTTTCACGATCATTTATATCAATTTGGTACATAGGAAGCTTTTGGTTTACTATTGCTTCTAATTTTTTAATGATATTTTGATTACTATTTGCAAAATTATCTATGATTAATGGCTGATATCCTTGATTAAATAAACAAATAGCCAAATGACTACCAATATAACCAGCTCCACCTGTCAGTGCTATAATTTTTTTTGGCATAAAAAATTAGATAGAATAAATAAATAAAATATTAGAGTTATAGCGATACTAAATACTATATTTATAAATCCTAAATAATAAAAAATAATTGGTAAAAGTATCAGAAGTTGTATTAAAACTAAGGTAATTGAAAGACTAAATTTTTTTATCATCATATGATGTAAATGATTATTGTCTGGTTTAAATGGATTTCTATTTGAAATTATTCTTTGTAAAAACAATCTAAACATATCAATTCCTGGCACCAGCATCAGCAAAAATATTTCCTCTGGTATGATTGTAGAGCTGATATTGTATGATTTAATGACAAAATATGCTATTATATATCCAAGAAGCAGTGAACCACTGTCCCCTAGAAATAATTTATTATTTGAATTTAAAAATATAACTACGAATAAACAAATAATTATAGGAATGAAAAATAAAACACTATTATTAATCAAAGTAAGTATTACAAATAAAGATAGTGCATAAATTGAAACCTGCATATTTATTCCATCAAACATATTGATCGCGTTTAAAAACAATAAAATACATAATATTGTAAAGAAAATAGAAAAATTATCTAAGGTAGTGTGGAAATTTAATGAACTAAAATAAAGCTCATTAATTATTAATTCAGAGTCAATGAGTATCACTACGAGAACAATTATGAATAATAGTACTAATTTAATATTAGGTCTTATATTATATTTATCATCATAAATACCGACTAAAAATACAAGACACGAACCACAATAAAATGAAAAAATACTCTCTCTTGAGTTAAAAAAAACATAATTTAGTTCTTTGAATTCACTTAATTGAGAAAATAATAATAATGATAAAATATTTATTAATATTATAATTCCACCAGCTAGTGGAACAGGATGCTTATGATGTTTCCTAATACTATCTGGTTTGTCTAGAATAAAGATTTTATTCCCATAAAGTATTATAACTAATAATAATAAAATATTTAAAATAGAAAAAATTATTATTAAATTAATCATTTGCTTATAAAAAAGTATTCTCGCAATCTAAATAGGATCTTTATTAGAAGATAAAAAAAATTAGTTTTAAAATTATTTATTCTCGCAGATCTTAAAATCTCAAAATTAATTTTTAATTTGGATAAAATTCCTCGATTACTCTTACCTCCAGATCGCATAACAACAGAGTTTATATTTAGATACTTATATTTTAAATTTCCTGACATCATTAATCGTAATAACATGTCATAATCTCCAGCAATACTAAATGTATTATCATAATAGCCATAATTCGTGTGCATATTTCTTCGGTAATAGATTGTGGGATGCGGAGGTATTAAGCCAATTTTCAACTTGAATAAATTGAAATTAGGAAGCTTCATATGTCTTATTGTTTTTGTTACATCATTTTTATCAACTATCTTTAGATTTGAGTGAACAAAATCATATTCATTACTCTTAAGCTCATTTGCGATATAAGCTATTACTTCAGAACTAGAGAAAAAATCATCTGAATGCAGAAATCCTATAAACTCTCCAGTTGCAGATTTTATTCCTTTATTCAAAGCGTCATATAAACCATCATCATCCTCACTTTTCCAGCATGAGATATATTTTTCATACTTTTTAATTATTTCAATAGTCCTATCTTTTGAATTACCATCAATTATTATATACTCATAATTTTTGTAGGTTTGTTCAACAACACTTTTTATACAATCCTCAACATATTTCTCTGAATTCTTAGTGATAGTAATTATTGAAATCTTAGGAATATGTTTATTTATTTCTATCATTTTTAAAACTGAAAATATATAAACTGAAATACTGGCCTTATAAATATTAATACTAGAGGAACTGGAAACAAATTAATTTCTTTTAATAACCCAATCTTCTAAAACTAAAATATCCATTTTAGTTCTCATAAATGTTTCAATTGCCTCTTCAGGTCTACAAACTATTGGTTCATTTTCATTAAAAGAAGTATTGAGTAAGATTGGTACATTAGTTTTTTCAAAAAATTTATATATTAATTTGTAGTATCTTTTATTTGATTGTGAAGTAACAGTTTGTAATCTACCCGTTCCATCTACATGGCATACTGATGGAATTAGATCTCTTTTTTCCTTTTTTATGTTAAAGACTTTTGACATAAATGGCACGTCGTCGTCAATTTCAAACCAATCAAAAACTTTCTCGCGCAAAATTGAAGGAGCAAAAGGTCGAAAAGACTCTCTTCGTTTAATTTTAAGATTTAAAATTTCTTTCATATCATCTCGCCTTGGATCACAAATTATTGACCTATTGCCAAGTGCTCTTGGGCCCCATTCCATACCACCTTGAAACCAGCCTATTACATTGCCTTGACAAATTTCTGATGATGTTAATTCAATTACTGCATCAAAATTTTCATACATTTTTACATCAAATTCAGGATTGTTAAATATCTTGGATTTTTTCAATGTTGACTCTATTTCTGAATTTGAGAATGAAGGTCCTATTGATGCATTTCTCAATTTAAACTTTTGAATATATTTTACTTTTTGATTTAACACTTCGTAGGCAGCACCTATAGAACCTCCAGCATCTCCAGCTGCAGGCGGTATAAAAATTTTTTCAAATTTTGTATTTTTATATATCTTTCCATTAGCAACCGAATTCATTGCACAACCGCCAGAGAGTGCTAAATTTTTATTGTGATACCGATCATAAATTTCATTTAGAATATAAAAGAATATTTTTTCATATACTTTTTGAATCGATGCGGCAAAGTTTTTGTGTTCCTGATTTAAATCTTCTATAGGATTTCTAGGCTCGAGACTTAAAAGATCTACAAGATTTTCTTTGTCAAATAATATATCAAATTTTGGCACACCGTCAGACCACTCAAAACTCATATCTTGTTTGTGATGTCTAAAATACTTCATATCTAATTGAAATTTACCTTTTTTTCTTAATTTAATCATTTTCTCAATTTTATTTTGATATGTAGGATTTCCATAAGGGGCAAGTCCCATAACTTTATATTCATCACCGTAGTTATGAAATCCAAGATATTGAGTTAAAGATTGATAGAATATGCCCATGGAATTAGGAAATGTGACCTGGTCTCCAATTTCAAATTTATTATCTTTATAAAATCCCCATTTTGTACTGCAAAAATCTCCAAAACCATCTAT
>MDTB01093059.1_pt1 | contig 11579 bp, 12 predicted proteins | sample 811161 | NCBI WGS metagenome assembly MDTB01 (sample SAMN05326650, study PRJNA326480) | marine metagenome | isolation source: seawater | place: Mediterranean Sea | collected 2009
TAGATTTATTAGTTGTATTGCTTTTTTTTTACTAGTCAACCTACTTCCTAGTGTAATAATGTTTGCATTATTATGCAATCTAGATAATTTGGTGTTTTTAGCGCTATAACATAAAGCCGCTCTCACATTTTTCACTGTATTTGCGGCCATTGCCATACCCATGCCAGATCCACAAATAAGTATTCCAAAGAGACTTTTATTTTTTGATATTTTACTTGATAATTTTAAAGCTAGATCTGGATAATCAATAGACCTTTTGTCATAAGGACCTAAATCTTTAACTGTAAATTTCTTTTCAAGAATGACCTTAAGTTGTGTTTTGAGTTTAAAACCAGCATGATCAGAAGCTATTAATAACTTTTTCAATATTTATAATATAAATTAATTTTAATTAAATTTATAGTCTAAAACACAAGCAACAAGGTGAACTCTATTTTCTTCACCTCCGTTAAAAGCATTATGATACTTAACATTATTCGTTATCCATACTCCGCCATCGGCCGGCATATGTTTAGCCCTATCTTCAATTACCATAAGACTTCCTGGGTTTGTAAATATTGGTATATGTAATCTTGGTTCTGGATCACGATGCCAACTCAGAGTAGATCTTGGTTCTTTCAATAATAATCTAACTCTACCTAATTTATAAACTTTGCTCAGTTCATCAAAGACAAACTTAAAATATGTATGTTCAAAATCTTTTACGAACTCAGTATATTTTGACTCATCAATATCAATATCTCTAGAAACCTCTTTTCCTGATGAATCAGGTTTTGTCCAATATACTCCTCTAATTTTACTTCCTTTAATCGACTCAGGATCTCCTGGAATTTGATTCAACGAAATTGATGCAAAATGAGGAATGCCTAAACTTGTGTCAAACCCTTTCATAGCAAGTATTTCATTGCATGCATCTTGAAGTTTTTTTATATCAAATGATATATCTTGCTTATGAAAATCATTATCACTTGATTTAGAATTGAAATTTTTTATAGAACTAATATTATTCATAAAATATTTTTTAATTAATTACAGTATTTAATACTATATTATATATAACTATTGTCGCACTAAAAAAATTATTGAAAATGATTATCACAGGCAAATATCCACAGCTTAGACTAAGGAGAAATAGAAAATACAGCTGGACACGAAAACTTTTACAGGAAACAAGTCTTTCATCAAATGACTTAATTATGCCTATATTTGTTATTGATGGAAAAAATAAAACTCAATCTATAAAAAATATGCCAGGCATTTACAGATATAGTATAAATAATCTAGGAAGAATAATTGATAAAGCTATTCAAAATGGCATCCCAATGATATCGCTATTTCCACATACAAATAGTAAATTAAAAAATTTTAATGGGACAGAATCGCTAAACGAGGATAACCTAGTCTGTAAAAGTATTCGTTATATAAAAAAAAAATATAAAAATGAAATAGGAATAATGACAGATGTTGCATTAGATCCATATACATCACATGGGCATGACGGTATAATTGAAAATAATTATGTAAACAACGATAAGACAGTTGAGTTACTTTGTAAGCAATCATTACTTCAAGCCCAAATGGGATCTGACATAATAGCCCCTTCAGACATGATGGACGGAAGAGTTGGTGCAATAAGGAAATACTTAGATAAAAATGATTTAGAATTAGTTCAAATACTTTCTTATGCAGTAAAATATGCTTCGAATTTCTATGGTCCATTTAGGGAAGCTATTGGCTCAAATAAGAATCTCAAGACTGATAAGAAAAATTATCAGATGGATATTAAAAATAAAAATGAGGCACTAAGAGAGGTATCTTTAGATATAAAAGAAGGTGCAGATATTATAATGGTGAAACCTGGAATGCCATACTTAGATGTCATAAGTATTATTAAAGATCGTTATAAAATTCCTATTTTTGCATATCAAGTATCAGGTGAATATTCACTTTTGAAAAATGGTATTAATCAAAAAATAATTAAAGAAGATGCTATAATTGAAAGTTTAATTTCTTTTAAAAGAGCAGGATGTAATGCAATCGTCACATATTTTGCAGAACAAGTAGCTAGAAAATTAAAATAATTATTTTAAAGAGTTAATAAAATTTGTTCTATCGATAGGATAAATGATATTATTTGGTTTTAATATACTTTTTTCTAGATAATCACCTACAATCATTAAACCATCAATCAAATTAATTACATTCCCCTCATTTATATTTAACTCAACAAGAAAATCAGGAACATATTTCTTTTGACTTTTAGACTCTACAAAATATTGTTTTTTGTCATTTACAATTTCTGATTTTACAATTTTTTTTAAATCAAGATCATATCCTATGAGACTAAAAAGATCTAACTCCCAAAAAATATATTTATTTATCCAGTTATTGCTAATCAATATTTCAAAAAAATCATCAAGTAAAAAAAATATTTTAGAATTAGCTTCCGACTCAACACTTAAGATTTTTATTAACTTCATAGAACAATTTAAGCATAATAATTTTTGTTTATCCTCGAAAAAAAATGGTGAAAAAGCTTTTAATATTTCAACTTTAAAATACCCTGTTTTATTATCATTTTTAGAAATATAATTAACATGAAATTTATTTCCAATTTGTAAGTAATTTTTTATTTTTTTAGAAGTTGATCCAAAAATAAGCCCTGACGATTTGCCGTGACTTTTTGTGTAAAATTCAACTATAGATGAATTCTCACTATATTTAATCTTGCTTAATAAATATCCACTGTCATCCCAATTCATTATATTCCAATTTTTTTTAATAATTTTTGAGCAGATTTTTGTTCGGCATTTTTTTTAGATGATCCAGTTGCATAAACATAATTAGTATTTTTTAACTTTACCCCAATTTTAAATATTGGTTTATGTCTTGGTCCACTGTTACTAATTAATTTATAGCTTGGAAGTTTTTTATACTTTTTCAACGAATATTCTTGAAGTTTAGTTTTAGAATCAACTTGATCAATTACATTTAATTTAAAATAAATATTCCAATATTTTAAGACAAATTCTTTGACCTTATCATATCCAAATTCAAGATAAAGTGCACCAATTAGAGCTTCGCATGCATCAGAGACAATTTTCTCTTCTATATTATTTTTTGAATTATTTCCTGTTAGAATAAATTCATCTAGATTTATTTTTTTTGCTATTTCGAATAGTTTTTTTCTATTTACCATCGATGCAAACATTTTATCAAGGTAACCTACATTTTCGTTTGGATAAATTGATAAAAGTTCAGATGAAATAATTAATCCTAGAACTCTATCACCAATAAACTCTAATCTTTCATTATTTAATTCTGAATTATAACTTTTGTGCGTTAAGGAAAGTAATAGTATATCTTTATTTTGAAAATTAATATTAATAATTTTTTCTAATTCTTTAATATTATTGATACTCATTAATTTATCACTTTAAAAAATCTGTTAAATCTTAAAATCTCTTTCCATTTCCAAAATTTTAATATTGATCCAATTCTATAATCAGATGAAAAAAAAATAAATCTAGCTTTTCCTACCAAATTATTTTTATGAACATAACCAACACTTCCTAAATATCTACTGTCTTTTGAACAATCACGATTGTCCCCAAGAAAGAAATAATGATCTTTTGGAACAATAAATTTGTCGGAATTTTGATAACTTCCATTTTTTCTATATGCAGTATTATAAATTACTGAGTTTGTTAACTTTTCTTGAAAAGTAATCGTTTCTATTGTTCCATTACCGCAGTAAATTTTTTCATTTTTTGATACAATTGATTTAATAATTTCGTTATTATTTAAATATAAATTGCCATCGATGAATTGGATGACATCACCGGGTATTCCAATTAAGCGCTTTATATAATCTGTTCTGTTATCGGATGGTGTTTTAAAAACAACTACATCACCCCTATGTGGTTCATTAAAAAATATTCTTCCATCAAAAAGCTTAGGACTGAAAGGAAAAGAATGTTTGCTGTATCCATAAGAGTATTTTGTTACAAATAATCTATCACCAACTAACAAATTAGGTTCCATAGATGATGAAGGGATATAAAATGGTTGCAAGAATAAAGACCTAATAAATACTGCAATTATTATTGCATAGACAATAGTTTTTAAATTATCATATATGTAGTTTTTAATTGTCATTTTTTATTGAATAATTACAAAAGCGACAGAATAATCTTTTTCGTCTGCCAATGATAAATGAATGTTATATTTTCTCTTTTTAGTCAAATATTCAATTTTTTTCTTTAAGTTTTTATCACATTTTATAAAGGGCTTGCCTTTACTATCATTATATATGGATATAGAATTTAAACTGATATTATCTCTGAATCCTGTTCCTAAAGCTTTCACAAATGCTTCTTTAGCGGCGAATCTTTTGCTAAAATACATAATATTATTTTTTATTTTATTGCCAGTTTTTATTTCTTCTTTTGTAAAAACACGTTTTAAGAAATTCTTGTTCTTAATATTTTTTTTTATTCTACTATTATATATTATATCAGTTCCAACTCCGTAAATTTTCATAATTATTTCATTAATTTTTTAAATTTTTTTATAGTCTCTCTAAGACCATAAAAAATAGACTCACCTACCAAAAAATGACCAATATTAAATTCGCTAATCTCTTTAATTTGAGATAGAATTCTAGTTGTTTTATAATCCATACCATGGCCAGCATGGATTTCTAAACCCAAGGATTTTCCCAATATAGCGCATCTTTTTATTCTATTTAACTCAAAAGCATATGTTTTTCCTTTTTTTATTAAAGAGGAAAGTTTACCAGTATGCAACTCAACACATTGGGCACCATAATATTTAGAGATTTTTATGGATTCTAAATTTGGGTCAATGAACAAGCTAGTGCGAATTTTTTTTTTATTGAAAGATTTGATTATCTTTTTTAAGAGTTGAGAATTTTTTTTTAAATTTAAACCACCTTCTGTGGTTATCTCTTTTCTTTTTTCTGGAACTATACATATAAAATTAGGTTTATTTTTGAGTGCAATTTTAACAATACTTTTAGATAAAGCTAATTCTAAATTCAAAGGTATGTTGGTTTTGGCGATTTGTTGTAAATCATAATTTTTTATATGTCTTCTATCCTCTCTTAAATGAATTGTTATCGAGTCAGCTCCATTTTTATAAGCATATTTAGCTGCAAATAATATGTCTGGATGATCCTCACCTCTCGCATTCCTGATAGTAGCAATGTGATCAATATTAACTCCTAATTTTTTCATCTTATGAACCTACTACCTGGCTTACTAATAGGTATCATTCTTAAATTCTTTGGAACATTATTTTTAGAATATGTTTTAATGTTAATTTTTATTTGAGAAATAATTTTTGTTTTTATTTTAAGTGTTTTTTTTTCGGATCTATCGATTATACATGCAAATCCTAATAATTTAGCATTCGATTTTTTAATCAAATTAACACATTCTAAACTTGATTTACCTGTAGTAATCACATCCTCAACTATTAATACTTTAGAATTTTTTTCTATTTTAAACCCTCTACGAAGTTGAAATTTTCTTTTTACTCTTTCACAAAAAATTGTTTCTTTATTAAGCAATCTGCCAATCTCATATCCAACTATAATGCCTCCAATTGCTGGTGATAGTATTAAGTCAATATTTTTATATTTTTTTTTTATTTTTTTAGACAAAGAAATACAAATCTTTTTACTAAGATTAGGTCTACTTAGCAGTTTGGCACATTGTACATACTGATTTGAATGTCTTCCAGATGAAAGAATAAAATGTCCCTCTAAAAGGGCATTAGTTTTTCTTAAAGTTGCTAAAGAATTTTTTAAAGAAAGCATTTTTTTTATCTTTATTCCTTATTATTCTGAAATCAAAGTCTCTTTGTTTTAGCTCACTTATAAGATTTGTAAAGTTTTTCAGGTCACTAATTATTAAATTAAATTTAAAGTTAATATATTTTGAGGATTTTTCTGTCATTTCTACACTTGATATATTTAATTGATTTGAACCTATTAATGTGGTTACTTCACCAAGTTTTCCAGGAATATCAGGTAACGATAGCCATAATATTGATGTATAGTCTTTTTTTATACCATCTAATTCACTTTCTTTTTTTTGCCAATGCCTTCTAATAGCAGATCTTGCTTTACCGGTCATAGTTGTATTTATCCAGTGAAGTGAAGGTGAAACATTCTTAGATCGAATTATTTTAACCATATCCCCATTATTTAACTTACTTTGCAAAGGACTTTCTTGACCATTAATTTCACATCCTATAGCAGTATCTCCAATTTTTGTATGAACAGCATAAGCAAAATCTATTGGTGTTGCATCTTTAGGTAACTTAATTATAAGACCCTTTGGTGTAAAACAAAAAACATTTTCTTGAAACATTTGAAGTTTTGTATATTCGAAATAATGATCAGGATTTTCATTTCTTTCAATGATATCTACTAAATCTTTTAGCCAATCATATTCCTTCCAAGTCAATGAGTTTGAGCGTTCAGATGATTTATATTTCCAATGTGAAGCAATACCTCTTTGAGCAAACTCATGCATTTGCATTGTTCTTAATTGTATTTCTATGGGTCTTTTATTTGGACCCAAAATTGAAGTATGTAAAGATTTATATTCATTTATTTTAGGAGAAGAAATATAGTCTTTAAATTTTCCAGGAATGCAAGTCCATTCAGTATGAAATATACCAAGAGCCTTATAACAGTCCTCAATATTGTCAAGAATTAATCTAAAACCAATAATATCAGTTATTTGCTCTAAAGAAATTCTTTTCTTTTGTATTTTTCTCCAAATTGAAAAAGGAGTTTTTTCTCTACCAAAAATCTGAACATTAATATTATGTTTATTTAATATATTTAAAAATTCATCAGATAGAGTTTTAAAGTTTGATAAGTTATTTTCTTTTATTTCATCCAATCTTTTTTTAATAAGCTCTCTTGCTTCATTATTAAGAACTTTAAAACATAAGTCGTCAAGTTCATCTCTAATTTTATTCATACCCATACGATCAGCTAGAGGAGAATAAATCTCCATAGTTTCTTTTGCTTTTCTTATTTGTTTTTCTTTGTCTTTTAAAAAATGGATTGTTCTCATATTATGAAGCCTGTCAGCTATTTTGACTAATAAAACTCTAATATCTTTTGATGTTGCAATAATTAATTTTCTAAAGTTTTCAGCTTTAGAATTTGAATTTGCTTTATTTTCAAATACTGAGATTTTAGTTACACCATCAACCAAATCAGCAACTTCCTGACCAAATTCTTGTTTTACCGTATCATAAGTTGCATGAGTATCCTCAATCGTATCATGTAGTAGACCAGTTGCTATAGTCGCACTATCAAGTTTTAACTCAGTCAATATATCTGCAACAGCGACTGGATGTATTATATATGGTGCACCTTCTTCTCTTTTTTGATTTTGGTGAGCTTTCAATGCAAAATTATATGCTTTAGATAAAGCATCTGGATTTAAAAATTTATTATAGCTTTTAACTTTATTTATTAATTCATCAGATTTAAGCATAATAAATTATAACACTAAATTTCAATTTTTTTAATAGACATTAAGTCTTTTAATGACAATTTCGATATCAAATTTTTAATTTTTATATTCATTTTAGGGTGTAGCCAATTTTTTGAAATTTCATATAATGGAATTAACACAAAGTTTCTTAAATGCATTGATTTGTGGGGCAAAAAAAGGTCGTTTTTAAAGTCATTAATCACTTTACTATTAAAATCAATAATATCTATGTCACAAGTTCTCGGTTCATTTTTTTTGTTTCTTAATCTTCCTAAGGACTTTTCAATGATAATGCACAATTTAAATAATTCATTAATATTTAGCGAAGTATTTGCCTTAATAACTAAATTAAGAAATTTAGGATTTTTTGGATTTGGCCATGAAAGGGTTTCATAGCAACTAGAAACTTGAATAATTTCAATTTTACCACTTAATAGAAACAAGCTTTTCTGAATATTATGTATTTTGTTCCCTAAATTTGAACCAATTGCTATGTAAACAAAATTAACTTGATTTTCTAACATATCTTGCTTTATCTCTATTCCACTGTCGCCTTTTAATTGATTGTCTTTTATCGTATTTTTTTTTGCCTTTAGCTATAGCTACCTCAATTTTAGCTTTGCCTTTTTTAAAGTACATTTTAGTAGGAATTATTGAAAAACCATCTCTATTAATTTTACCTATAAGCTTGTTTATTTCCTTTTTATTTAATAAAAGTTTTCTTTCATCATTAGGATTATGATCAGAATAACTAGCTTCCTTATATGACGAGATGTGAGAATTTATTAAAAAAATTTCTCCATTTTTTTCAATAGCATATGAATCTGAAATATTAACTTTACCATTTCTTATAGATTTAATTTCAGACCCTTTTAAAACAATCCCGGCTTCAATTAATTGTTCAAAAAAATAGTTAAAGCTAGCTTTTCTATTTAAACAAATAATTTTTAAACCAGAATTGGTTTTTTTAATCATTTTATTAGTTTAGTGGATAATAGTGCTTTTCTAACTTCTTCTTCGGTTTCTTTTTTAATATTTACTAGTGGAAGTCTAATCTCATCACTACATAAACCTAAAAGTTTTGCTGCATATTTTGTTGGTGCTGGATTGCTTTCAATAAATAAAGATTTGTGCAATGGTTGAAGTAATTTGTCAATTTCTTCAGCTTTATTAATTTCATTTTCTAAATTCGATTTAGAATATTTTTGCATATCGGAGCACAATTTTGGAGCTATATTAGCTGTTACTGAAATTATACCTACGCCCCCCTTTTTATTAAATTTATATGCTAATCCATCCTCGCCTGTTAATTGAATAAATTCGGAACCTAATTTTTTTATTGTTTCATCAAGTCGATTTAAATCACCTGTTGCATCTTTGACACCAACAATATTTTTTAATTCAAATAATCTTGCCATTGTGTCAACAGACATATCTATTACACATCTACTAGGTATATTATAAATTATGATAGGAATATTAGTGTTGTCATTTATTTTTTTATAATGTTGATATAAACCTTCTTGAGTAGGTTTATTATAATATGGAGTAACCACTAAAGCGCCATCTGCGCCAACTTTTTCAGCGTGCTTCGTTAATGAAACTGCTTCTTCTGTAGAATTTGATCCTGTTCCAGCTATTACTGGAATTTTTCCTTTTGCCTCATTTATGCAAAGTTCAATGACTTTTTCGTGCTCTTCATGATTTAATGTAGGAGACTCACCGGTTGTACCAGCAGGGACAAGTCCGTTCGTACCATTTTCCAAGTGAAAATGAATTAGCTTTAAATAAGCATCTATATCAAGCTCATTATTCTTAAAAGGAGTAATTAAAGCAACATTTGAACCTTTAAACATAAAACCTTATAACATTATTTATAAATTAATTAGTAAAAAATTATGTATCACAATAGATCATTTTTTATAAGCTTTATAGTTATTTCTCTAATTTTATCTACTTTTTCAGTTGGTCAGGAAACAAATATTTTGCCAAAAATAAAACCAAAAATTATAGATTCTAACAAAATTTTTACTGGGATAATAAAACCAAAAAAGAAGCCTAATATAAATAATGAAAAAATTATTGAAACTAAAAAAATAAAACCTTTCAATGGTGAATTTCTTTTGCCAGTTAAAAAACCTTTAATAGTTAAAAAAGAAATTAAAAATTATAGAGGATCGTCGCAATACTTTACTGACAGAGATTTTGCTATAGCAAAAAAATCAATTAATTTAATGGAAAAAGGTTTGTGGAATGATGCAGTAAAACATTCAAGAAAAAGCAAAAAAAAAAGTATTAGTAATTTTATAAAATGGAGATTTTTATTAACCAGTAATAACAAGGCATCTTTTTATGATTATGTGCAATTTATCAATGCTAATCCGAATTATGCTCGTATAGAACGATTAAAATATTTAGCTGAACATAAATTATCAACAAATATAGTTAAACCAGATAAAATTATTGAATGGTTTAATGGGAATGAACCTTTAAGTGGATATGGAAAATTAATTCTTGGTGAAAGTCAGATAATCCTAGGAAATGAAAAAGAAGGAATTAATCTAATCAAAAAAGGTTGGATAAATGCAAGATTGAGTAAATCTGACTTAAAGAGATTTAGGAAAAAATATAAAAAGTATTTAAGTACAGATGATTACATCAAAAGAGCAGATCACCTTGCATGGGAAGGAAAATATTGGGATCTAAGACGAATGCTTGTTTATTTGCCAAAAGATCAAAAATTATTATATGATGCTAGACAACTGTTAATGAGTAAATCATATGGTGTTGATGCAGCAATAAGCAAAGTGCCAGATAAATTAAAAAATGATGCTGGGTTAAATTATGAAAGACTGAAATGGAGGAGAAAAAGAGGCAGAACTGAGAGCTCTCTTGAGATACTGCTTAAAATAAAAAATAATAAAGAATATCTAGTAAGACCTGATAAATGGTGGAAAGAAAGATCTATTATTGCAAGATCTTTAATTTATAAAAAAAAATATGAGATAGCATATAAAATTACAAGCAAACATGGTTTGGAAAATGGTCCAGAATATGCGGATGCTGAATGGATGAGCGGATGGATAGCACTTAGTTTTCTAAATGATCCATTCTTAGCTTTGGATCATTTTAATAATTTTTACAGTAATGTCAGTTATCCAATAAGTTTATCAAGAGGAGCTTACTGGTTAGGCAAAACATATGAGCAAATAAAAGATAAAGAAAATTCAATTAAATGGTATGAAACTGCATCTAAATATTTGACTACATATTATGGACAATTAGCCTTTTTAAAAATTCACCCTAATGAAAATTTTACCCTATCCGAAGATATGATCGTAGATAATAAGATAAAGGAGGATTTTTATAAGAATGATTTAGTGAAAATTGTTTTACTGTTAGATGATCTTGATAAAGACAAGTATACAAAAAAAATCTTAAGACATTTAGCAAAATCAAATATTGATAATGGAAGTGAAATTTTATCAGCAGAACTGGCAACTAAGATTTCAAGATATGATTATGCAATTCAGATATCTAAAATTGCTTCTTATGAAAAAAGATTTCATAATAAATATAATTATCCAATTATTAGTACACCAAAAAAAGTTCACGACAGAAAAATTCCTGAGTCTGCATTTATACTATCAATAATAAGACAAGAGAGTGAATTCGATATGTCAGCAAATAGTAGTGCTGGGGCAAAAGGGTTAATGCAATTAATGCCTTATACAGCTAAATTAGTTGCTAAACAGGCAAAACTTCCTTACACAAGATCAAGACTTACGAAAGATCCGGAGTATAATATTAATTTAGGATCACATTACATAGCCGGATTAATTTTGGAATATGAAGGAGCATATCCTTTTGCAATTGCAGCGTATAACGCAGGACCCAAAAGAGTAAAATATTGGAAAAAATTAAATAAAAATCCACAAAAAAAAGAAATTGACTACGTTGATTGGATAGAACTTATTAAATTTAAAGAGACTAGAAATTATGTTCAAAGAGTTTTGGAGAATTATAATGTTTATA
>MDTB01126507.1_pt1 | contig 11579 bp, 5 predicted proteins | sample 811161 | NCBI WGS metagenome assembly MDTB01 (sample SAMN05326650, study PRJNA326480) | marine metagenome | isolation source: seawater | place: Mediterranean Sea | collected 2009
GCTCTACTTACCGCATCGTTTTTTGTTAGACCGTTATGACGCTGAAGCGCCTTGGTATACGTCTCTTTATCGATAAAAAGATGTCCACTCTCGATATAGGCTACTGGAGGTTGCCCCTCTTTGATCTTAAGGCTCCTACTGATAATCAGATTGGCTCCCGTTTCTCCTTTATTTTCTAATTCACGATTCAGAGTAGGACCTTCGCTCAAGGCTCTCGAATAGTGCGTGCGCCCGACCGGAGTTGCAAAGACATGGTTAACTCTGGTGCTTGACGAGATTAGATCAGGATCGAATTCTGCAAAGATAGGCGGGATAGAAAATCCGTCATTTCGTATAAAGGCAATTTCCCTTAATTGTCCATAGCAGCGCCATTGCTGTTCCGTTAGATTGTCTGCCTCGGCCCCAATAGCTTGACATGGACTATCCAAAAGTGTGTTGCCAAGAAGAATGTCTTGTTCGTCGGAATTAAGATCGGCTATGTCAGTGAAGTGACATATTACACTACGTAAATAGATATAAAGCCACGTATGGTGATCTACGGAGAGTTTATACAAATCTTGGCTATTATAGTGATCATAGCCAATGCCACGGTCAAATATCCAAGGCCTATATTCGTAGAAGTGATCGTTAATAGTTTCTGCAAAAAATTCTGCCAAGTTTCTCCACAGGGCTTCTATATTGCGCTCGGAATCTGATTGTTGCGTAGGGCCTATCGTAGATTCTATAGCAAACAGTCCGTAAAGAAGTTGACCTGCTTTCGCAACACGCTCTAAATGTGTGTCTCGCTCGCTAAGGTTGATTTTATTTTGGTTTGTGCGCTCAACTATTTTTTGAGCAATACGACCTAAATCTCCAATATCTTCATATCCGCCAGAGATCGACTTCCAGACATCTATGTCAATTTGTCGGCCATTGAAAAGTGTCGAAATATGTTCAAAAAATAGTTTTGTTTCTTCCGGATTTTCTTCATTATAGTACATATGACCGATCGCAAAAAATGCATTTCGAACGTGAGCACAGAAATGTCCAAATGCTTGCTCACTGATCGGTGGTTGTATCTTATCACCACCAATGGCATTTATTGCAGCTTTGAATGATAGATCGAAGGAAGTTTTCTCCTGTCGAATTTCATCGAAAGCGCGTTGTCTCTCATTCAACGCTCTTGCTTGAGAGACTCTTTCGGCTAGTTGTCTCCGAGCCTCAATAGCTATTTTAGGACTTTCTTCTGCAGCTTTATTGGAACTTTCAATTCCTTTTTCTTCTCGAAATTCTTCTATCTGAGGCACAAGCTGCGGGTACAAAAAATCGTTCAATGGTCGTGTTGGATCGAGTTTCTGTTTTTTGGATATGCTTGATATGGTAGACTCGAATTGTTCGCGGTAACGTAATATGTCACTTTTCGTTTTTCCGTTTAGAAGAAAGATGCCACCTAATGCTAAGAAGCAATCGAATTCGAGTTGAGTTAAAGTCATTCCAGAGCCAATCTCAGAAAGTAATTTTGCTATTTTACGATCTCGAGGTCTGTCGCGTCCGAACCGTTGTAATTTGGCAGCTTCATCAAGGCATAATTCAACTTCTTGTTCCTGAATAATTTCATCAGTTACGTCATGAAATATTTTCTCTGCTTCTCTTATGCGTCCGTTACAAATAGCATTACCTAATAACTCAGCTCTTCGGCGATGACGACGCATCGTTTGACGCCAAGCTTCAATCGTTTGTTTACCAAGCCCTATTGAGAAGTAGACTCCCTCACGCCCCCTTTGCTCTGCTGCGGCAAAGAAAAGCATTACATCGAAACGATTCATCGCCCGTCTGCGTGCACCTGAGGCACCATCTACAATTGAAAGTGCACTATTGGGATGTCCTTCCAACATTAAATCACATAGCCGACCAGGGTCTTTTAAAAATTTTAAAAGACCTCGATGAGGGATGCCTACATCTAAAACATCAGCTCCTTGTAGAGCGTGTTCATAATCGTAATCTGGTCCAACAACACTTAGGTGAAGCGCATGTAAAGTCCCTCCCAATGCAGTAGTGATATTCTCCTTTTTTTTCGGATCTATTGGGTTACGATGGTTCCAGTTAAAAAGGTTTATCCCGTGAACCTTAATATTAGCTTCAATTTCAGCTTCACTGAATCCGGCTTGCAAAAGCACATTTTCTGCCTTGTTAGCTAAATTTTCTAATTCTGTATCGCTAGTATAAGTGATCAGGTCTTGGGTGGATAATCCCGTTGGTGAAACCATACGGATTTCCGCTGGAGGCTCCTGGTTTGGAAAAATGGATGACAGTTGTTTTAAATCAAGATTCCCAGTGTCTTGCCCTAATAGGCCTTCGATTATCTGATTTCTTCCGGAGGCCGAGAGTCTGTCAAATCCTTCACAAATGAGAGTGGCTAATGCCTGCCCTTCCCTATCTAAGGAATAGTGTAAATGCTTACCAGTTCCAGCCATAATTTCGAATTTTCGCATTCCGGCTGAAAATCGACCGTCTTGTGTATCTGGTTTATATTCGGCCGACAAAACTACAACGAATTTAGTAGTTTGTGGCTGATGTTTTGTATTTCGAAGCGCCGATTCAACAACGGATTGGCGTATGAGCCAAGTTTTAAAAAAAGGCATAAATCTGTTTACATGTTCAGCACCTGCTACCATTTTGTGTATTCCCCATTCGGCGATCATACTGGTCATAACCCGAAAGGGATTGTGGAGCTCTGGTTTTCCCAATCCATCTAAAACTTTTGCAATTCGTGTTGGCTGGAAAATACTCGATTGGTCAGCTCTATTCTTTTTTAAGATTTTTCGACACCACTGTTCCCATTCAAAATCAGTCTCGAAATCTTTTCTTTTTTCTATTGCGTCATTTGCCCATTTTACCGCATAAGAATGCTGGTCGTCTGATAGTCCAATTTGCCGAAGTTTTTCTCCTCTTTGTAGCGTAAGGACAAATTCTAAAAACAAACCATCTTTTGGGACACAATACCCTCCATAACCCTCGCCAGCAGGGTGTATGAGACGATCTTTTCGACGACTCATTTGGTCGCCCATTTCTTCAATGTCTCCGTATCCAGCTGCCGTCGTCATTAGCGAGAGAGCATTGGAAAAAGCGAAATGTGAGCTCATCGAAGCATTCTCGCCTGTCTTCAATAATTCCGGCTGAGTTAGGTTTTCGTAGCCTTGTACTGATTTGTTGATTAAACCGTATATGCGTCTGCCAACCTGAGCGGCATATCGATCTGCTCCTCCCACCCATTGTGACCAGGTTTCAACAGATTCGCGCTCACGGTGACCTAAATCGACTCTACTGGGAGTATAAATCAGATTATACCGCTTGTTTGCGCCAGTAGCTTGGAAGTAATAGAGGGGATTCAGAGCCTGCGAATTCAAGCCGAGTTCACTTAATATCTCCTTCCTGGCAGTGGTTTTAGAGAGCCTACCATAGCGGCGTAAAAACTCGTCGGTCTGCTGCGAAAGGCAAAAGGATGGATTTTGTGAATCCAATAAATCAAGAGCTGCTTGTCTAGCTTCGAATCGCATGTAGGTATCGAGATCTTTAGAATAAAGAGAATCTGATTCGACGACAGTTAATAGTCCTTCTGCCTCACTTACGAGGGGATTACTTCGTAGATGTTTCCGAATCGATTTCTTGAGCTCATCTCCATTACGCTCTACTACTTCTTGCAAGGCTTTTGTTTTGAATTGATCAGCATTTTCGTTTAAAAGTTTCGCTACAATTGGTAGCTCGGATGTTGGATCTAATTCAAGCTTTAGATGTGTAACGAGGGTTCCTAGTACAGCTAATTCTTTTTGAACACACCGATTACCATTTACAACTTTTAAAAGAGCGGCATCCTCTTCTATGTGCTCACGTGCGGCCATCTCTTCAACCTCGACCCAAATCCCCAATTCGTTTACTACTTGGTGCCCAAGCCTGAGAATACGTTGTTTATATTCGGTTTGACGCTCTCTAACTTTGTCGTGTAGGTCTAACGCCGAGACGATATTAAAGAGAGTCATCGACTCTTCTAACCAGGTCCTGATATAACCTTCAGTCATACCGGCGGATTGTGTAGTGAGGACGTGAAGGGTAGGGAGCTCTCGATGGGGAATATCGACTTCTATCGAATCTAAAGTCCAGTCGCTACTATCAATTTCTAGCTCAAATTCGGAGGAGGTTTCATTAACAGATTCTTCCCATGTTTTATCTTCAGAAACCACTTTCTTACGCAGTAGCTGTGTTGGACTATCGGGTCCAAGTAGAATTTGTCTCATCGCAGTAAATGGACTAGAATCTTCTTTTTCTATTCTGAGATGGACCATTTCGTGTTTGTCTTTATAAAGCGATTGCAAGAAGGAAGCGACAGAAATTACTTCATTTCGATCAAATTCACATTTAGCTTTCTCACAACGCTCGATTTCGGTTTTTGCATCAGGGCTCATTAACTCTCTTGCTATGGCAACGAAGTCATTGATTAATACTCGGCGGATATTTAAAGCCCAATGATCTGCCATTTCCTCACGAAAAGACTCCTCCATACTCGCAATATCTACGACAGTCCGTGTCGTCTCTTGTCCATTCTCTATATAAATCTGTTCCTTTATGAATAATGGAATTGCCTCTATCCAATGATCGGCCTGCTCCAACCATTGATAATCAGGACTGCTGTAGATACGGTCCCCAGCTAATCTAACAAGCTTTTTTAAATTTTCTGCTTTACCTAAGTAAGGCTCTTCAAATTCGTTGATTTTTATCAGAAGGTGAGAGCCGGTCGGCGATGGCCGTTGGCTAATTACGACATAGGCGGCATTACGTTTTTTTGTTTGCATTGCAGCAGATCTAATCTGCTGGACAGTTTCAAGCCGAGTGATGGTCTCTGTCGCAATTGATTGTTGGTCGAAAGTACATAATTGATCAATTTTGAGTTCATCAGAATGATCTTCAATTTGCTCCCGATAGGGCTGTAAAGCGGACAAGGCCTCTGCTTGATGTACTTCTAAAACAGCATCTTCAAAACGCTCGCAAGCTCCTTCAAGTTGAGTAAGAGCTATTTCATCCGTACTAAGGAGTAAGAGTCGCAAAGCTTCGGTGGCTGGTTCCAGTGACGGATGTTTGTTTGAAGCTTCAGAAATCGTTTCTGCTAAAGAAGCCATTTCCTTAGAAGGCTTTAATAAAACAGCATTTGCAAACAGTGTAGCTTGATTGTGAAAAGCTCTGCTCATCCGGCCAAAGATAAGATCCTGACGTTTAGTCCTTATTTGTCTTGAAATACGTCTAATATTGTTTTTTTCAATGGTTTGGTCGTAGTCTCTGAGGACTTCAAAAAGTCGTAACCTTTTTTCATCTAAATCTATTTCACTCGCGAGTATTTCACGAGCTGCTATGCGATCGTAGGGGATATCCAAACGATCCTGCCCGAACAGCCAAGTGATTTGAAGATCATGCCAAACTTTTTTGTCTTTATTCTCTCGAGATAATTTCGATGCTCTGTCTAAGAAAAGACTAAAAACATCACCACTATCGATGATTTGAGTTTCTAAAATACTTCTTAAACAAGCTTGCTCATTTGTTGACAGTTCGGCATAGGCACTCAGGATTATGTGTAAAGATTCCCTAACGGTTTTTTTGGAGTGAATTAGTATGGCCCAAAGTAGAGCAAGGGCTAAAAGAATTTCTAATCCTTTTACATTGTCGAAGCGATCCGAAATTAAGTCACATTTTTCCTTGTCTAATTTTACTCCTAATTTTGGAACAAAGTCGCTATTGAAATAGAGGGTTTTATCTCTAATGCTAACTATTTTTTCATTACCCCGAAGGAAAACGAGGGCAAAATCACAGAAATATCCCAAAAGGGAGATATTTTTCACTTCCGAAATATTGGAAAAACGTTTGTTGAGGAAATGAATTCCGCGTTCACATAATTTGGATGTAACCAATACTTCGCGATTATTAACATCTTCTAATTTAATCTTAAGTGAATTCCGGTCATTATCGACAAATGACATATGACCGCTCGTTATAATCTCTCCAGCGGATCGTATCGACACCCAAGTTCTGTTTTTAGATTGATATTTTTCTACTAGTCGAACAGGAAAACCATCCAAAACAAGTCAAACTCCATTTTAAGTGTGTCCTAATTACGGCCTTTTAAAAAACTGTAATATCTGGTTATATATCGAAAATATTTGTGTAAAAACGATTAAAGAAAATAACCTTAACTGAGCCATTTTTTCGTTCTTAAAAAAAACTATTTTAATTCATAAATAGTTAAGTTGCCAAATTTCCTTACGCGATGCAAAAAAGTTTGTATTTGTCGAGAACAAAAACTAGAAATTAGGTTGCATAGAGACGGGCCACTTGTAAGATTTTTCAAAAAATCTTACAGAGGATCTTTTTAGAAGTTTACCCGACAGGAGAAGAGTCGTGAAAATTACTATTTCGGATAGTAGGGAGATATCAATGGTCTTAAATACAAAATTACACCAGGTAACGGCGGACAGTTTATTGTCCGCCGTTACCTGGTAAAAAGTTCTCATAGGGGAAGTTAATAGGCTATCCAGCAGCCAGAGCTACCTCTTTTGCGGTTATTTCTTCCTTTTGATCACTCTCTTTAAATGCGCTCATTTCTCCGTATTCATGGAGTTTATTCCTGAGCGTGCGAGTGCTGATGCCTAGCAAGTTCGCAGCATCTGTACGGTTACCTTTGCAGGACTCTAGTGTTCTCATGATCAGCCGTTGCTCCATCTCATGGACCGTCATTCCAACTTTGATGCCTCCATCTCCTGTTGAGGGATTCGGTCCGTCTTGGAGACGTCGCGGATAGTCAGTTAATTCCAATTTCGGCCCCTGAGCTACGACGACTGCACGTTCTGTGTAATTTTCTAATTCACGAATATTTCCCGGCCAATCGTATTTTAGTAATGACTCTACAGTCGTGTCGTCCACTCCTTCGATAGTTTTACCATTTTCCTCGTTGAATTTTGCGATAAAATTTTGGACAAGAGCTGGAATATCCTCTTTTCGTTCACGAAGTGGCGGTAGTGCCATTTCAATAACGTTAAGCCTGTAAAACAAGTCTTCGCGGAAATTTCCGGCCTTGACTTCCTTTTGTAGATCGCGGTTAGTAGTGGCTACAATTCGAACATCAACTTTTATAGTTTGGGAAGAGCCAACTCGCTCGAATTCGCGCTCTTGCAAAACTCTTAATAATTTTGCTTGAAGGCCTGGGTCGATTTCACTGATTTCGTCTAAAAGCAGTGTTCCGCCATCGGCCATCTCAAAGCGGCCGCGAGTTTGTTTGATGGCACCTGTAAAAGCACCTTTTTCATGGCCGAACAGTTCGCTTTCCATCAAATCTTTCGGGAGAGCAGCGCAATTGATCCTTACAAATGGAGAGGTAGACCGAGAGCTGTTATAGTGAAGTGCTCGTGCTACCAATTCTTTACCTGTACCACTTTCTCCGGTAATTAAAACGGTTGCTCGGCTGTCCGCTACCGTACCGATCAAGTCAAAAACCTGCTCCATGTTGTGTGCTTTTCCCACCATGTTTCCGTAACTATATTTTTCTTTCAGTTCCGATCGCAGGCGCTTATTTTCTAACTGGGCAGCTTGGAATTTTAATGCTCGCTCGACTACAAATTCTATTTCGGCAGGATCGGCAGATCCTTTTTGAACGTAATCGTAAGCACCTTTTTTCATAGCTTCGACAGCGTCTTCGATCGTACCGAACGCCGTCATCATGATGACATGAGTATCTGGTGCTTTTAGGCGTGCCGCTTCCAGAAGTTCAAGGCCATTCATGACAGGCATTTTAATGTCTGACAAAATTAGGTCGAAATCTGCCTCTTGTAACTTATTTAAAGCGGCTTTACCATCTGGTGCGGTTTCCACCTTATATTTACGTCGAAGTAAAATTTCTTCTGTCGCCTCTCGGACGTATGCATCATCATCTACTACCAGTATCCGCTTATCAGTCATTTTGAGTTCCTCGTTGTATGTGTTTCTTGGGGACTGTTACAAAAAAACGCGTGCCTATTTTTGGCTTGCTCTCGACCTGTATTTCTCCAATATGTGCATCTATGATTTTTTTAGATGTTACGAGTCCTAAGCCCGTTCCGTCTTCTTTTGTAGTGAAAAAAGGGGTAAATAATTTTTCCTGGATATCTTCGTTCATTCCCGTGCCCGTATCGCTTACGCAAAACGTCCCAAACTTGCTGTTTTCGAAGACTTTGACCGAAAGAATACCACCTTCAGGCATTGCTTGAGTCGCATTTTGCAGCAAATTTAAAATTACCTGTTGGAGCTGTTCAGGATCCAGACTGCAAATTAAGGGTTGGCTGGGAAAATCTCGGAGAATTTCTATATCATTTCTTTGACGTTCAATATCAATCGCGTAGAAGGCAAGAGTTTCTTCAACTACGTCGACCAAATTCACAGGGTGAGTATTGAGGCGTAGCGGTCGAGTATACGTTAAAAGACTAGAAACAATTCGGTTTAATCGACCGACGCCTTCGGTTATTCGATGAACGAGTCTTCTATTCGGATCGTTTGCCTGCAGGTCACGTTCTAACATCCCAGCGTAACCCGCTATGCCTCCTAAGGGATTGCGAATTTCGTGGGCCACAGTTGCTGCCATTTCTCCAAGCGCGGCTAATGTCTTTACTCGCTGAATCTCAGTTTCCAAACGTTTTACTTCTGTCAGGTCGTTGAATACCTCAACCACTCCTAAGATTGTACCTTGTTCATCGCGAAGGAGAGAGGTGCTGAACCCAAGGGGTAATATCGTACCATCAGCTTTTTTCAAGCTCTTTTCGCAGTTGAGTAGTCGTTCGCCGGATTCTAACGTATGCATTGCCGTTAGTTCACGATCTTCGGAGATACCGAAAGTTTCTATATAAGGATAGCCTAGTACATCTGTTGGTTTATAACCCGTTATATCCTCTGCTTCTTGGTTGAAGTGTGTTATTTCGCCATTTAAATCGACAACAAGCACGCCGCCACTCATGCTATCTAGTATGTTGTTTAAATAGTTCGTGACCCGGTCCCTCTCTTCAACGCGTTTTTGTAAATCGATGTTCGTATCTTCTAGTTTGACCGTTAAAGACTCAAATTGCGTCTCCAATTGTTCGTAGGCTTCGCGATACTTACGCGTCGTTTCTTGGAACAGAATATATGAGTCCGTAAAATTATCTAACGGGCTATTATTGTTGCCAAGTTGCAATGGAGCAGTGGGATCTTGTATATCCATTTTGCTTAATCTCTGCGATGTTGGTTGAATTTATAGGTTTTGGGAAGATTGAGCGGAATGCCTTGAGAGGAAACCAAATCATGGTTGTTTTTTTCTAATTCAATCAGCTTTTCCATCTGCCTCATCAAATTTTTGTAAGGTGTTTCTTCATGAGAAGTATCAGAGGCACTGGTCACTACCACTTTTATACCTTCCTGAAGTTGTTTTACCTGTTCGTTAATCTGGCCTAGTAGGGCAAGTGTTAATTTTTTTCTTGAAGTTTTGTCTACTAAAATGCTGCGTAAACTGAGCGATAAGTCGATGCAACGCTGGCAAGAATCTGATAAGTGTGACCAGGAAACTGTTTGGTCGCCTGACGCGATTATTTTTTTTTCGCTCATATTTGATCCCCACTGGTCTTCGAGAAAGACTACTGTATCGCAAAATTAGCAAAACTTATGCCCAAATAAACCGAAACGGGAAAAATTGTCCCAAACGCGAACAAAAAGTGGAATCTTTGGACCGTCTGATTAATTTAAGAATAAAATATTTGTCGCACGCTTATTTTATCAAAAATGCTCAATGACGTAAAAAGAGGAGAAACAAGAAATTATTTCCGTATTTTCATTTCCGGAAAGAATAATTTTCCCTCAAGGCCAATATAAAAGGGGGTAGATTATCAAAGCAAGTAAATTTTTAGGCTCTCAGAGTAGCGATTACTTGATCGTTTGAACGTTTTTTTGGAGTTCTTCTGATATTCCCAGATTTTTCGCGATTTGTCCACGTTACGTAACTCCTGTTTTTGGAGATCTTCTTCTTGGAGCGGATTTCTGCGGCATTCGGGAGTTTCTGAAGATCTTGTGTAAAAGAACTAATCGCGACATGAGAGGCTCGTAGTTTATTCAGAGCATTTCCTCCGAACCAGAATCCAAGGAGGATCGTAGAAGTTGAAACACCAGCGAGAAAGACAAGATAATTCATAAATGGAGTATTGAGCATTTGGGTGCTTATTCCTAAAATGCCACCTAAGATCAGACAGATTGTTAAGCATATGCGCCGATAGGCTTTCCAAAATTCGTTGGTTTTTTGATATGCTTCTGTGAGTCCAGATAAGGACAGTTGGTCGGGTGCCTCAATATGCTTGGTGTCGACCAACTTGGGAATGTCTGTCCAGAGTAATTGGTAATTCTCTGCAAGCCCTAATAATCCAGAAACGGTCATGGCCCCCCCTGTCATCAGACTAATGATAGCAGGTAAAGCGTCTATCAAAGCATTGTCGTTCTCCGAATGGACCTGAACACTGAGCGTTACCTGGGCACCGATACATAAGACGGCACCGATAGAAAGTAAAAATATATAGCGCTTCAATTTTTCTCCTCTGGGAGCTTGTCATATTTGCGTAATTAAGACCGAGCTTTTACGCGAACTATTGGGCAAGAATTGTGCCAAAATTCAGCTCTCCGGCCTTCACCTCAAAAGATAAGTGATTATTTTTGGGCGGTAATGGGCAAACATACAAATTATCGTAGATGCAGTATGGATTATAAGTATTATTAAAATCAATAATATACGATCCATTTTTTTCTTGAATAAGTTGGACGTAACGGCCCATTATATAGGTTTCTTCACCATTAGTATTATCTGTGAAGAATACTTCGATCTGTGCTGTTTCTGGACTCCTATATGCTTCAAGCCAGAATTTTTTTTCCTTCCACTGAAAATAGATTCGTCCCCAACGCTCCATAGCTATAACCCCTCCGTCCGTACTTGGGATTTTTATTCGCATTAAGCGCGAATAGCGATGTAATTCCCCTGTTATTCGGTATTTTCTATCGATTGGAAAGTATTTTAAGCCATCGAAGGATGGACGATCTTCTTTCCTGATCGGAGAATCCGGGCCATATTTAAAAACGCTATCTTTTTGCGTTCGAAATTGTTTTATCTCACCAAAATATGCTGATTTTTTAGCTTCTTGTGTCGATCCGACCGATGAACATATGCTAATGATCATCGAAGCATAGATAAATAATTTCACGGGACTCATCCTCGGAGTTGTTTTTGTATTTTAACATCTCGTTTGCTTCTACTGTTATTTCACGTGTTGTGTATGAATATACGACTAAATTTATGGGAATCAGCTTTTGTTATTAAAAAAATCGTTTTGCGTTAGTCAATAGAGGATTTTCATAAATCAACCCCAATGTCTCTCGATTTGTTTATAATTGGCCACTTGGGGGTATTTCTAAAAAAAGCATGGCGCGTGATCGGACCTCGCGCCTTTTTGCGTTGAATCGATCACGGCATTACGTCAATCGTATATCGGGGGCGCCGCGCTCCGCTATTGTGTGGGTTTGTA
>MDTB01175861.1_pt1 | contig 11579 bp, 8 predicted proteins | sample 811161 | NCBI WGS metagenome assembly MDTB01 (sample SAMN05326650, study PRJNA326480) | marine metagenome | isolation source: seawater | place: Mediterranean Sea | collected 2009
ACCCATGCCATAATGGGAACAGAAGTTCCAGAAATTGACGGTCGATTTGATGAAGTCCTTTGGAGTGAGATTGCTTGGGAAGGGGATTTTGTCGAGGCAGGACCTGATGAGAATACAGCTCCAGCCCAACCTACTCAATTTAAGTTGGTTTATGATGATAATTTTTTGTATGTCGCTATACAGTGTTTAGATTCTATACCCGATAAGATCGTAAAACGGTTATCTAGACGAGATAATATACAGGGGGATTGGGTCGCTATAGGTTTCGATAGTTATTTTGACAAAAGAACGGCTTTTGTCTTTAGAGTCAGTGCTTCGGGTGTAAAAGGTGATGCCTTTGTTACTGAAAATGGGAATAATGATGATGATAGTTGGAATCCTATTTGGTATGCAACCACAACCATTCATTCTCAAGGGTGGAATGCAGAAATGAAAATCCCGTTTAGCCAATTGAAATTTGGAAAATCAGCGGAGCAATTATGGGGATTGCAAGTGGCAAGAAATTTGTTCAGAGAACAAGAGATGTCAGTTTGGGATCGAATCCCACAAAACAGCGCAGGTTGGATCAGTGAGTCCGGTACCCTTCAAGGACTTAAGAATATTAAGGCTCAGCATCAGTTGGAAATACAACCTTTTGTAGTTACTCAATATGACACCTATGCAAGTGAGTCAGGTAACCCATTTAGGGATGGAAAAGACCTAGGATTTAATGGGGGTATCGATGCTAAAATAGGAGTAACCAACGATTTGACTCTCGATTTGACTGTAAATCCAGATTTTGGTCAGGTGGAAGCGGATCCCGGAGCTATTGCCTTGGATGGGTTTCAAATATTTTTCAACGAAAGACGCCCTTTTTTTATAGAAAATAAAAATATTTTTGATTTCCAATTTGCCAATGGTTCCGACAATTTGTTTTACAGTAGGCGTATAGGAAGAAGTCCTCAGGGATCCGCATCAGGGACTGCGGATGCCTATGTAGATCAACCGAACAATACGGTTATTTTAGGAGCGGCAAGGCTTTCTGGAAAAACCAAAAACGGATGGTCTTTGGGATTGTTAGAGACGGTCACGGATAACATGTTTGCCAAAATTATTGATAATGGCCAGGAATCTAAACAACGGGTTGAGCCCATGACCAATTACTTGGTGGGTCGCGCACAAAAAGATTTTAATAGTAGGATGTCTTATATTGGTGCCATGATCACGGCCACCCATCGGGATGTGGGAGCCAATTTTCAATATTTACGAGAGACAGCCTATTCAGGAGGCGTAGATTTTAAGCACAATTGGCAGGATAGAAAATATTATATCACAGGAAATTTTGTAGCTAGCAATGTTCAGGGATCCAAAGAAGCCATTTCTGCTACTCAATCTGATATTACCCATCTTTTTAACCGCTCAGATGCTTCACATGTAGCGTTAGATACGAGTCGTACTATGCTTACAGGTACAGGAGGTAAATTGGGAATAGGTAGGGCGACAGGCATTTGGTTGTACGATGGGGGATTCATTTGGCGCTCTCCAGAACTAGAACTCAATGATATTGGATTTTTGCGCCAGGCAGATGAAATTCGTCAATACTTAAATTTGACAGGACAATTTCAAACACCGACAGACTGGTACAGAAGTACCTCAATCAATTTAGGTCAATATACCACATATGATTTTGAAGGAAACTTTAATCGCTTACAGTTTAATTTTAAAGGCGACGTTAATTTCAAAAACAATTGGGAAGCGCGTGTTTATATGATTCATAAGCCTTTGATCAATATTAATACCTATTTGCGGGGGGGACCACGATGGCGCTTTTCTGAAGAAAATGGAATATTCCTGTCAGCAGGAAGTGATCGAAGGAAAAAATATAATGTGAATGTAAGGATAGGGAAAAGTCAAGCAGAGGAAAATAATTTTTCATTTACCCGCTATTCTATCTCAATGGGATATCAGCCTGCTAATGCCTTGAGACTATCGTTAGAAACTTCCTATCGAAATGCCCCAAGTAAGACCCAGTATGTAACTCAAGGAAATTTCCTTAATAAAGATTTTTATATTTTGGCCGCTATTGATCAGGTGACATGGTCGACCTCTTTAAGGGTTAATTACAACATCAACCCAAATCTGACATTGCAATATTATGGACAGCCGTTCATATCAAGAGGTATTTATGAGGATTTTAATTATGTAAAAGAGGCAAGTGCTGAAAAATTAGATGAGCGTATTCAGCTTTATTCGGAGCAGCAGATCAGCATCAGTGATGATATTTTCTCTATTGACCAGGATGAAGATGGGAAGGCTGATTTCACCTTTGAGAATCCTGATTTTTCATATGTGCAATTCAGATCCAATTTAGTGGTAAGATGGGAGTATGTGCCTGGATCTGAACTCTATTTTGTTTGCTCTCAAGGAATTACGGGGTTAGGTGATCCGATGAGTGAGCTGGGCGAGAGTCTGCGCTATCAGATCTTTGATCAGCAACTCAACAACACTTTTTTAATCAAGGCCACTTACAGGTTTGTATTATGAATCATTATTTATTTAGTTTCTCCATTCATCCCCCACATCAAGAATAGATCGAACGCATTTGAAAGTGTTCAAGACCACGTAAGCTTTATTGAAATCAGGTATTAACACCTTTTATTTTTTTTAATAGAGATGTTTAGATCAAACAATAATGGGTTAGATTGTGTGGATAGAGTTAAAATCCAATTAATATAGCATTCAAAAAATCAAGAAGGAACTTTATTGTGAAAAGTACCGTCGCAGCTACGGGTTTTTTATAGTACCTAGGCATCTCCTTGGGGGACTTGGATTTATATTGCCAAGTGACTAGCTGGCCATTGCTGCGATCGGCTCCGGAGGAAAGGAGGGTTCGATTTAAAAAATGCATTCAATGGTGGCAAGAATTGAATCTTTGCCCTTTGCGATGTGGATCCCGAGAGAGTGGCCCAAGCGATCAAGGATCACAGCAAGGCACCCTTCTATAATGATTATCGAGTGATACTTGATAAGGAATTGGACATTGATGCAGTCACTATTGGCATTCCTGATCATGCGCACGCCTTAATTACTTAAAATGCGATGCTTCGCGGTAAGCATGTATATGTGCAAAAACCATTGATACACCATTTCAGAGGCACGTTTACTCACTCAAATGGCAGAAAAATATAATATTGTTACCTAAATGGGTAATCAAGGAGTATCCAATCAAGGAGTGGTCCGATTGAAACAATGGGTGCAAGATTAAGAAATTGGAAGGGTTGAAAAAGTTCAAGTTTGGACGAATCGACTAGTTTGGCCTCAAGGCATCCAGATGCCATTGGCCAATGCAAATGAAAACCTGTAAAATTGGACTGGAATTTATGGTTGGGCCCCGCAACCAACAGGGCCTTTATACCGGGATTACATCTTTTTACTTGGAGGGATTATTGGGAATATGGAACAGGTTCATTGGTAGATATGGGCTGCCATTTGTTTGATACACCTTATAAAGCTCTGCAGTTAGGGTATTCTTCTGGAGTTCAATGCCGTATCTTGGATGTGTACAAAGAAATGTAGAGGCTAGAATATACGCCCGAGGCTTGCTATTTGGCGGCTAAAGTGACCATTAATTTCCCTACTGATAAAACAATTCCAATGGAGTGGTATTTGAATGGATGGAGGACTTCAACCTGCCATTCCCGAGAAACTTACGGCAACTTTTATGCCGAATACCAATGGGGTTTATATGATGGTTTCCATTGGAGTAATTACCTGTGATACTTATGGCAGCCATCCCACATTATTTAAAAAAGGTCAAGAACCTTTACTTTTCGATACGAGCGTTCAGGGAAATTTGGATTTGAATCAAAATCAAGCGTGGACAGAAGTCTGTAAGACCGGTCATGGCTCTCTTGAACACAAGGTGCTCACGTCTTCTTTTGATTACGTAGGGCCCTTCACTGAAACAGTGCTAATGGGTAATTTAGCTATTCGAAACCATCAGTTGATAAGAGAGTACGCGTCGGGAAGAAAAGAATATTTTGGAAGGAAAAAATTATATGGGATTAACATGAAAATCACCAATTTAGAGGAGGCCAATCAATTCGTAACTAAGCCTTATCGAAAGGGTTGGGAATTGTCTAATCTATAAGGGGTTTGCTAACTAATATAGCCGCCGAAGTCCCGATTAGAGTCTTTCTTTTCTACTTTAAAAGGAACCTCTAAAGGTCAAAGAAATATTCCTACCTCCCGCGCTGATGTTAGAAGCAAATTGACGGTAGTTTGTATCTAAGATATTATTAAAGCTCAGTTGAAATTGTATTTGTTCATTTAACGAGTAGGAAGTATTTAAATTTAAAGTCATCCATTTAGGCATAAATCCATTAATTGGATCTACTGAAAATAACTCATTATCTTCACCAGAAAGGTTATAATCTTTAGATTTTTTATCACCATTAAAGACTATGAAAAAGGAGATTTTGATTTTTTTAATTTGTAAATCAATACTGGATCGCCCAAATAGGGGTGAGATATGATCCAAGGGTGAGTGCCCTAGGTTATTGAGTATTCGTCCATACGTGTAGGTCATCGAATTACTAAATTTCAGATCAGGGGTAAGGTCAACATTTAACAATCCACTGAATCCATAAATAAAGGCTTTTTTGACGTTGGCATTGTGATACGCGTCACTGAGGATTTCATCATACAAGACTAAAGATTCGTTTGACTCTGTAAGTGGACTAATTGTCTGATTATCTTCAGCAGTTACTTTTTGCATGGTAATGGCATTCTGATACCAAGTGTAATAAGTATTTAAACCCAAATGGATTTTCCCTAACCATCGTTTAGAAATACCAAGCTCCAGATTGTAGGTATATTCAGGAGCTAGCTCAGGATTGGGAACAACAACATTTCCAGGAGATGAATCGAATACTTTACTGAGATCATCGATATTTGGGGCTCGAAATCCGGAAGCGCCAGCGAGCATGACCCGCCAATTATTTTTCGAATTATAAACCAAGCTTAAATTCCCATTGAGGGCTGTATGGGCTTGTGTTATCTGATCAAAGTCAAAAGGGAAAAAAGTTTTATCATCGAAATGAGCTTCCAGTCCAATATAGTTGATACGCAATCCCTCATTCAAGATCCATTGATCATTTAATTTGTAGGAATGGGTAAAGTAGAAAGCATAGCTCTCCATAGTTGACCCTCCATCAGGATAACGGGTATCTAAAGGAATCTGGTCAAGGGTTATAATATTTTGTTGATAGGCCGTAGAATGCACTTTATTATGCCAAAAATCAAATCCGTATCTCAAAGTATTTTTCAATTTCTTTTTCTCGAAGTCAGCGTTGAGTGTGTAAATATTGAGTTGCTCATTTCTATTTTTCAAAAAGGAATTATTAAAGGAGCGGGTATGTCGACTTTCTTCAATGAATTGATATCCTAAAATAATTTTCGCTTGATCAAACCACTTTCGATTCTGCGTAAGGTTTAATTGATATGAGCTGAAGAATCTTTCTTGTGGGCCATAAAACCATTCCGCATATTGAGGTGCATCATTTTTTATTTGTGTCAGCCGATCATATCTTGGAATATCTGAAGAAGTAGAATACTGAAAGTTCAGGACATGATTCACCACATCATTTTGCCGATAAAGAAATTTTTGCAGAAAATCATATTGTCTATAGCCTGATTTTTTTTGAAGATTTGGATTAGAGTTTGGCAAGACGACATCTTGATCGTTGATTCTGTCTACATAAAACAATCGCTTACCAAAATCAGGATATTGTGGGTCGCGACGCCCTCCTTGCATTAAATCACCGAAATTCGAGAAAGAGAGACTGCTGAGCGCAGCGAATTTTTTCAATCCAAAGTTGAAATCCAAATGAGTAGTTTTGGCATTATTGGCACTGGCATACCGGGCAAGAAGCCGCGTCTGGATCTCCAAAGTATCATTGTCAGATAACTTGGGATACTTACTGTAAAAATGCATGACTCCACCGAGCGCATCACTCCCGTAGATGACTGAGCCGGGGCCTAAAATAATTTCTAATCTTTCTGGGACGTTATTATCTAAGGTCAATGAATTTTGAAGGTGTCCACTCCTATAGATGGCATTATTCATGCGAACCCCATCAACAACCATCAAAACTTTATTGGTTTCAAACCCTCGGATGACGGGACTGCCTCCCCCCATTTGACTTTTTTGTACAAATACATTTCCTGAGCTTTGTAAAAGATCAGGTGTCGTTTGCTGATTTAAAAAAGAGATTTCTTTTATATTTACCACTCGGATGGATTGTCCTACTTCACTCAGTTTTTCGTTGAACTTATTGGCTGACACGACAATTTCACCCAGCGAATAAGAGTTTTCTGCAAGGGTTACCATAAAGTTCATCTCAACCAATTTTGCATAACTGAATCGACGAACCATATAATTGGGGTGAATGAACCAAATTTCGTCTTCTTGTTTAAACGTACCTATATCGGCTTTTCCCGCAGTATCCGTTTTGATAATCAATGAAAGCGCACTTTCAATGTTAACGTTAGTAATCGGACGGGCATTGGCTAGGTCTTTAACGGTTAATATCTGGGCTTCGAGGGATGTGGAAAGTAGGATGCCTAAAACAATTAAAGTGACTCCTTTATTCATTCTACGAATCTTTCTACATACTTGCTTCGGAGTTTAGTTAATTTAGGTTGAATGACGGCTATGCAATAACCCGCTTGGCTATTTTGATTGTAATAGTCATGGTGATCTGCTTCTGCCAAATAGAAAGGGGGGGCAGGGGATAGTTCGGTAACGAGGGGAGCATCGAAATAATCTTTTAATTCAATAAAAACAGCATTAGCGGTAGCACGCTGATCATCGGATTGATAATAGATAACTGATCTATATTGTGTGCCCAGGTCAGCACCTTGCCGATTCAATTGAGTAGGATCATGTAAGGTCATAAAAATGGTCAGTAAATCGTGCAATGAAATCTCTTTGTTTTCGAAGGTGACTCTTACTACCTCGGCATGACCAGTAAGACCACTACAAACCTCTCTATAAGTGGGATAGCCGGGGGCCAGCCCTCCACTGTATCCAGATTCAACTTTTGTAACTCCTTTGACGCGCTGCATTACGGCTTCGATACACCAAAAACAGCCCCCACCTATCGTGATGATCTCCGCACTCATATCAATCTTTAATTAATTTAATAGACTCAGAATTTATACAATACCGTAAACCACTTGGCTCCGGTCCATCTGGAAAAACATGCCCTAAATGCCCATCGCAGACGTTGCAAAGAACTTCCACACGAATCATGCCAAAAGAGTCGTCTCTCACATATTTTACTGAGGCAATATCAATAGGTTGGGTAAAGCTGGGCCATCCTGATCCTGATTCAAATTTGATGGTGGAATCGAATAATTCATTATCGCAGCATGAACAACTATATACGCCTGACTCATGGGCATAGCAGAGAGCACCTGTGCCTGCAGGTTCGGTACCCTTAAGTCGGGTTATTTTATATTGTTCAACCGTAAGCAAATCTTTCCATTCATGATCAGATTTTTCCACTCTTCGTTTGGGCTCCGGATTTCCTTTTAAGGCAAAATCTATAACGTCATTCCAAGTAATCATAGTTTTTTTTAAATAAAAAAATCAATAATCGTTCAATTTAAAGTGCATTGAGATTAGAAAAAACATATTGTGAAATAATTGGGATAATAAACCAATTCTATATGATCAATTGGTACTTATTGAAATTTGAATACTTCGATTTATAAATCAAGAGCACTTTAGTCTTCTTTAGAAGCCATTGGTGAGTGATCCGTATGATTAGACAAGGAGTACGGATTTCATGCGTCTCAACGATCTTTTCGATTGAGATCTTGGTGAGCATAAAACCCTAGATCTTTATTTGTAAGATACTTTGTCCAAAAGGCAATTTGTCCGGTATGGTAGGAAAAATGTTCAGTGGCATGAATCAATACCTGAACGCCGCTGAAGAAGTATGTTTGAACGGGGCGAACCTTTATGAGGGTGGGTTCGTCAATCGACGCAATAATGTCTAGCGCGACAGCTACCGTTTGGTTGATTAAAGAAATTAATTCTTTCTTAGAATGGCCATTCCTTTCAGAGAACTCCATAGGTCGATTCCTAATATCTTTTTGATTGCCTAATGAGGGAATGATATATTGATGGATATTACCGCAAAGATGCAATATCTGATTTCCAATGGCATTTGAGACTTTATTGGGACGATGCCATACAGCATCATCATCTAAGGTATCCAAGCATTGGATTACTTTCAGATTATTTTCTTTGAAATAATGACAGGACGTATTTATTATCTCTAACGCAAGTGGATTCATTTTGATGTTTTTGAGTCTAACCATTTTCGCCGAAGAATTTGTGATTCAGCGGGTGCAAGGGATAGAAGTTTTAGGATTATTTGAGGATAAGGCTTAAACTCCAACGGTACCGATTTGGTTTTTCCATGTCTTTCAATGATTAAGTTAGTTACCTGTCCGGGAAGGTAATGGGAGCGAATAAATGCATCAAAGGAAGTTTAAGATCCCATTTTTTTACCATCTATCTCGAGAATAATATCTCCATAGGAAAGTCCGGCTTGATAGCTAGAAGTACCTTCTAAAGGGTTACTAATTAGGGTGAATTTCCCCCAATTTTTGAGACCATTGCTCCAAAAAAAGGAGTTGTAGAATTTTGGATTTCGTAGGAGATGCCGACATTTTCAAATCCTTTTTGATAGTTGGGTTGCTGGGCATTATAAATGAAGGATTCAAAGAAAAAATCAGCACCGGCATATTGAGCTAAAGTAGTTCTTAGATCTGACAATTCATAAGCCTGTGTTGGGATATCATATTTCTGCCAAATCAGCTGCATGTATCCATCCAAAGTCAAGTCATTGTTCATATTTCTAAGCGCAAGATCAAGCGCCAAACCCAAAACACTTCCATAGGTATAATAGGACAGGAAAGTATTTTCCTTGTTTACAGGATCCACACTCTGCGCGGCATAGACAAACGGGGCTTGATAACTCATTTCGATAGGAGAGTGGTGGTTTATGCCAGGCGCATTCCAAACAGCATTGAGTTCTATTTCGACTCGATTTAAATAATTTTCTTCACTGATCAACCCGGTTCGGCATAAAATAAGGTTGGTATAATAATTGGTAAACCCCTCAGCAAACCAGAGCGCATCTGACATATTGGCTTCTTCAAAATCAAAAGGTTCTAAGGATTTTGGGCATATGCGTTCAACATTTTAAGAATGAAAAAATTCATGGGCAGCCGTAGCAATATGATTGAGTGGTTTGGAGTTAGGGTCTTGACTTTCTGTTAATATCGTAGAATTGCGATGCTCCATACCGTCTCCATTTACATTGGGTATATAGCAAGCTAAAAAGGGATATCTATTAAAATCAAAATCTGGAAGGTCGCCAAAGACCCTAACTTCTTCGCGAACGATCTTTTGAACCTTTTCAAAATAATCATTAAAATCCTCAGCCTCAGCTTCACCGTGAAGTACAAATTGAATTTTATACTTCTTGCGATCGTGATTTAATACAAATTCTTTCAGTTGATAATTGCTCAGTTCTATGGGACTGTCCATCAAGTAATCAAGATCGGGGGCATGATAAACACCATCACCTATATGCTGTAGCTGGGTCGCCACACTCCAATCTAAATCGGGAGGTAGATTAAATGTGATTTGATGTGGACGGACCTTAAAATCAGGGGCATACATGAAGGTGGCGGGACTGTTTAAGTGGCCATGGGTTTCGTCAATTTGACTGTAAGTACCATCACCTCTATTGGCAAACAATTTATAATCAATCTTGACGTAACCTTTATGATTAATGACTTCCCATTGATAGGGATCTTTTTTTTGAATATTTAGGTCATTTCCATTTTGATCTAAAGCACTGACATCGTGCACATTTTTGGCTAATTCATGTAAAGCATATCTGCCTGGGGAGCTGCGGCTCATTCTTGTGACCAGAGGCTCCTTCTCAATGTCTTTAAAAACCACCTCAATATCGGCTACATGGTGAACAACCTTTTCGAAGGATACATTGTATTCAATTTTTTGACCTAAGCAGGGGTAGAATAGCCACCCTAGCAACACCCCTAGTATAAATGTTAACTTCATAGGGTTTGATAAGGAACTTTACTCAAAATTGTTTTGATTATTTGACTCCGTGCCTTGGCTTTTTTGTTGGCTTGAATGATAATCCATGGATTTTTTTCCGTATTCGTTTTTTTGAACATAAGTTGCTTATAAAGGGTGTATTGATCCCAAAGATCTTGTGCTTTTAAATCGACTGCAGTTACTTTCCAGCGTTTCAAAGGATTACTTTGCATTTCATTGAATCTCAATTGCTGTTCATCCTTGGTAATAGAAATGTATAATTTGATTAAAAAAATACCATCATTTACTAGCATTTTCTCAAAATCATTCACTTCATTTAAAAAGTGTTCATACTCTTGGGTTGTACAAAATCCGTTGACGGGTTCGACCACCGCTCTATTGTACCAACTTCGATCAAAAAAAACGATCTCAGAAGGATTGGGAAGCTTATTGATATAGCGCTGAAAATACCATTGTCCCATTTCTTTTTCACTGGGCTTAGGTAGCGCATTGACCTTATAAAAACGGGGATTTAAATGATGCGTAATACGTCTAATGGCACCGCCTTTGCCTGCGGCATCTCGGCCTTCAAACAGGATACAAACTCTTTGCTTTTCTGTGATCACCCAATTTTGTAACTCAATTAGCTCATTTTGTAGCAATTCGATTTCTTGTTCATATTGGAGCGTTTTTAAAGTCCTTTCGGGGGAGAACTTATCTCCCGATTTGAGCATCATTTTTAATGCTTTTTTAGTACGGAGTAGCTTTAACTCCTGACTGCTGAAATTTGCCTTTTCCATATTAATCAATGTGCTGGAATGATTGATGAAACCTCATGATGACATTGGGATCGGGTAATATCCGAGTGGAGGCCTGTAATTTATCATCATATTCAAAAGAGGACAATAGATACCTGATACTTTCGAGGCGGGCGGTTTTTTTATCATTGGTCTTGACGATGATCCAAGGGCTAAAGGAAGTATGTGTTTTACTAAACATCTGCTCTTTATAGTACGTATATTTATCCCATAGTTGCTGACCCATTTCATCGACGGGGCTAAATTTCCATCGTTTCAAGGGGTTGTGTTTTCTTTCCGAGAACCTTTTAAGTTGTTCTTCTTTGGTTATGGAATACCATAATTTAACTAATAAAATTCCGTCTTCAAAGAGCATATGCTCAAACTCAGAAACTTGACGCATAAATCGATCATATTCCGTGGGGGAGCAAAATTCCATGACCGGCTCCACGACAGCCCTATTATACCAGCTTCGATCAAAAAAGACAATTTCTCCTGCTTCAGGCAATTCTTGGATGTATTTCCGAAAATACCATTGTTTTTTTTCTAATTCTGTTGGCTTGGGCATCGCGATTACCCGCATGGCCCTAGGATTCAAATGTTCTTTGAATCGCTTGATGGCGCCCCCTTTGCCGGAGGCATCACGGCCCTCAAAG
>MDTB01215391.1_pt1 | contig 11579 bp, 14 predicted proteins | sample 811161 | NCBI WGS metagenome assembly MDTB01 (sample SAMN05326650, study PRJNA326480) | marine metagenome | isolation source: seawater | place: Mediterranean Sea | collected 2009
CCAGCGCCTGCAATAATTTCATCTTGTAATGCTTTTACAAGATCATCTTCATTTATAATTGGTCCTCTTGACGTATTTATTATAAAAGCGGTTTTTTTCATTTTTGAAATATCATTATATTTAACTAAATTTCTACTACGATCGCTTAAAAGATAATGTATTGTCAAAAAAATCCGATTTTTCAAATAAGTCCTCTTTAGTTACTGCCATGACACCGTGTTTTTCTGCATCTGCCATTTTTAAATTTTCACTCCAAGCTATAACCTCCATCCCAAAAGCTTTTCCTACTTTCGAAACCATACTGCCTAGGTTTCCTAAACCCATTATGCCTAGAGTTTTTCCTTTAAGTTCAAATCCAATAGTTGTCTGCCAATATCCTTGATACATATTTTCAGACTCTTGTTTTATATTCCTGGCAAGACCCAAAATTAGAGCCCAAGTTAATTCTGCTGTAGGATTTTTATTACCTTGTGATCCAGAAACTATAATTCCTTTTGATTTAGCATGTTCTAAATCAATGCCTAAATTTCTCATTCCACTTGTAGCGATAAACTTTAAATTTGGGCAACCATCCATTAGCTTTTTTGTCATTGGAGTTCTTTCTCTCATTATTAAGAAAGCATCAAAACTCTTAAGATTTTCTATAGCGTGGTCCTCGTTTTCAAAAGGTTGATTAAAAACTTTGATTTCACAACTATTTTTTAATTTTGACCAATCAACTAATTGTTCAGCCACACCCTGGTAATCATCGAGTATAGCTACTTTCATAGAAAATTATTTAGATAGTAAACTGCTTAATTTTCTAATATCTTTAACTTTTTCTAAATGCCTAACTGTTTCAATCAGCGCTTTAGATTTTTTACTTGACCATTTAGCAAATTCACAACAACCTAAAAATTTATCTGCAACTTCATCATATGTCATAGGTATCATTGGACTTCCTTTACCAAAGTCACCTCGTCCAGATATTTTCTTTCCATTTTTAAGATGGATATCGATGATAGTTGTCATTTTGTCATAGCCGGCGGCCTCAGCAACTTTGTTTTTATAAAAATTAATTTTTCTTAACATCTTTTGAACATCAGGCTTATTAATTCTTTTATCTTGGTACTCAGGGATATAAGCTCTTCTTTGGACCAATAAAATTGCCATTGAATATTCCATACTAAATTTTGCTTGGAATTCATTTGTTGGCCTGTGATGAATTAAAGCATTTTGCATGTTATGATTTGTTCCTACATCAACTTTAACAACATCTTGTGGCTTAATGTTGTGTTTTAAAATTAATTCAAGCATTTTTGTCATTCCAGGATGAGTCAAAGATCCGCAAGGATGTGGTTTAATTGAAATGCCTGGCTTAGAAAATGTCCACGGTCTTCCAAGCTGTCCTTTGATTGAGTTTAAATTATAACCTCCACCGTGTGCTTGAAAAAAACCTCTAGGTGACTCTAAAATTTTATCTGTCGCTGACCACCCGTACCCAACTAGATCACAGGCTACTACACCACTTTCTGCTGCTCTTCCTGCGTGAAGCGGTTTTGTCATAGTTCCAAAATTCTCCCTTAATCCAGCACTTAATGATGCTGCAATTGCAAGGGATCTTTGAATTTGTTCTACATTGTAGCCTCTAATTTTAGCAGCTGCAGATGCAGATGCTAAAGTTCCGCAAGTTGCAGTTGAATGAAAACCATGTTGATAATGTCTCGGTGACATTGCTTCTGAAACTTTACACTCTACATCTACTCCAATTAAATATGCATTTAAAAAATCTTTACCATTAATTTTTTTTAACTCTCCCTCTGCAAATGCACTTGGTAAACAAGGAGCTGTTGGATGAGTTAATAATCCATAAACTCTATCTTTTTGTACAGCCAGCTGCGTATCATCGTAATCATCAGAGTGAATCCCTACTCCATTTGCTAAAGCGGCAAATCTTGATGTAACTTTCATCTTTGAACCAATTACAGTTGCTCGTCCTTTGGCAGAGTTTTGCTTGATGTGTTTGAAAAGGTAATCTCCTGTTCTCGCAGCCGAACCAGATAAAGCTAAACCGAAACCGTCTAAAATATGTTTTTTTGCTAAATCAACAACGTTATTGGGAATTTTATTATATTTATTTTTTTTTACAAATTCAGCAACATACTTGGTTAAATTTTTTCCTTTATCCGACTTAATATTAGGCGTGTAAGCTCTACCCATTTTAATTTCCCCTTCTAAGATTTATTGTATAGTTTTGCAAAAAAAAATATGGATTGTCAATAAATTTTATAATATAAAATGTTGTTTCACATTGTAAAACATTATGAGTTCGATCAAAGTCTTAGACAAAGCATTTCAAATTTTAAATTCATTTAGCGATGGTAACAAGAGTATTTCGTTAAAAGAGTTAACCGCAACAACACAACTAAATAAATCTACAATATTAAGGATTTGCAAATCACTAATTAAGCATAATTTTTTAATAAAGAATGAGATCAATGGAAGTTACCGCCTCGGACCTGGTAGTTGGAAGTTAGGATCTATTTATAATTCAAATTTTAAAATAGGCACTGAAATACGAGATATTTTAAATCAAATTTGTGAGGTCACTGGGCAATCTGCTGGTTATTGGGTAAGGGCTGGTAAAAAAAAAGTATGTTTATACAGAGTAAATTCAAGATCTGAGCTCAATCATTATGTTGTTGAAGGAACAACTTTCGAGCTAAATTCAGCAACTGGAAAAGTTTTATTAGCTTATACAAATGAGAACTTGGAAATAAAAAAAGAAATTGAAAAAAAGGGTTATATTTTTACTGCTGGGGAAAGACTTGATAACATTGCAAGTGTTGCAATTCCTGCATTTGATAATAAAAATATATTCAAGGCCACAGTAAGTGTATCAGGTTGGAAACAGTTTTTTACAAACAAAACTGTGCCTAAGTATTTTAAAACGTTGTCGAGTTACAGTAATCAACTAAAAACATTATTATCAAATGAATAAAAAAACAGACCAATTAAAAAAATATCTTAAGGACAATAAATGTTATTATCTACCGACTTGTCATGATCCTCTCACAGCGAAACTTATTGAAAGCAAAGGTTTTAAAATATCTTTTATAGGCGGATTTGCACTGTCTTCGGCAATATTGGGTTATCCTGACGCAAGTTTAATAACTCAAAAAGAACTAGTTGATGCAACTTATACAATTTGCAATCATACAAAACTTCCTATCATTGTGGACGCTGATACTGGCTTTGGTGGTCCAGCAAATGTTTATAGGACTGTCAAAGATTTAGAAGCTGCAGGAGCATCCGCACTTGTTTTAGAAGATCAAGTTTTTCCAAAAAAATGCGCACTAACTGATCAGGTTTTATTGTTAAATTTAGAAGAGGCAAAGGAAAGATTATTTACTGCTATACACGCCGCAAAAGAGAATAAAAATATTTTAGTGATAGCAAGAACAGACGCTCTAACATTAGGATCCATGTCTGAAACTGTAAAAAGATGCTTAGAGTATAAAAAAATGGGTGTGGATGCTGTTTTTATGACAGGGCTAAATAATCTTAAACAATTAAAAGTGATTAGCGATAGTATCAAAGGAATACCTTTAATGTTAAACATTACCCAAAATGTTAAATTTAAACTTAAAGATGTAAGTATAAACAAATTTAAATTAGCATTATTTTCACAACAAATATTAGATGGATATATAGACTCTACGAAACAAACTTTAGATATAATTAAAAAAAATAAGATTCCTAAATATAAAAATAAAGCTAAAGATACTTTGGCATTATTAAATTATGATAAATATCTCATGTTAGAAAAGAGAAAAAAGTAGAATGCTAGTATATTACAACGCAATTAAAAAAAGCTATAAAAGTATATTAATTGGTGCAGTTGGCGGTTATTTAGGAACTCTAATCAATCTTCCACTTCCATGGTTGCTTGGAGCTTTGATATTAAATTTATGTATATCACTTACAATATATAATATAACATTTGATAAAAAAATATTCCTACCTGTTTTATTAATCATTGGAGTAATTTTAGCAGGATCTTTTAATATTACTTTACTTTATAAAATTCACTTATGGATTTACTCATCAATAGCTATGATAATTTGTACGATAATTGGTGCAATTATAACTGCAATATACTTTCATAAAATTTGTAAATTTAAAAAACTTGTTTCTATTCTCGCTGGGATGCCAGGGGCATTTGTTGTAATTGCAGGAGCAATAAATCAAATGACTGATAGCAAAAAAGAAAGTGGACAAGTAGTAATACCTCAAGCAACAAGAGTGCTATTTATTGTGTTAATTTTACCTTTTGTATTTGTGACGCAAGTTGGTTACCAAGAAATTGTATCGCATGGTAACAGTCCAGTTTATTCTTTGAGATATTTTTTAGAATTAATTTTTCTTCTTATAATATCTCAAATAGGTTCAATAGGATTTGAAAAGTTAAAAATACCATCAGCGCCTATTCTCGCAGCAATGATATTTTGTGGTTTTTTTTATACGCTAGAAATTACAACAGCACGTTTCCCAGATATTTTTATTAATATCGCTTTCGTATTCCTAGGCTCGGCAATTGGCTGTCGTTTAAATGCTCTGCCCATTAAAGAGATTGGGTATTACTCATTTCATGGTTTCGTAGTATCTGTTTTACTATTAGGTGTTGCAGCTTTATTTGCATATTTACTTCAAATATTCTTTGATTTTGATTTTATGGCAGCTTTCTTAAGTTTTGCTCCAGGAGGACTCCACGAAATGGTCGTAATTAGTATAGCATATAATATAGATCCGCTTTTTGTAACTTATCATCACTTTTTAAGAATATTTTTAATTATATTTTCTATACCATTTATACTTAAATATTTTTCAAAAAATTAGTCCCAAATTTTTTTTAAACGCTGGGTTCTACCACAGCCAGTTTTATAAAGTTTATATCTAATAGGATTATTTTTATAATAGTCTTGATGGTAATCTTCAGCTGGATAAAAAATGTCTAACTTTTTTATATGTGTTACAAAATTTGAAATATCTGATTTTCCTAAATTTTTTTTAGACTCTTCGAAAGCAATTTTCTCATCTTCATTTTGATAAAAAACTGCAGTTAAATAACTGGAGCCTTTATCGCAAAATTGACCTTTAGCATCGTATGGATCAATATTTTTCCAAAATACACTTAATAGTTGGTTATAAGATATCACTTTTTGATCATACACTACCTCGACGGCTTCGTAATGACCTGTTTCATTAAAAGGAACTTGCTCATATGTTGGGTTTTTTAGATCGCCACCTGTATAACCAGAAATAGCTTTTATCACGCCTGGTGTTTTTTCAAAAGCCTCTTCCACACACCAAAAACACCCACCTGCAAAATATGCTTTTTTTTCTTCTGCCATTGTTAATTTATTTAAACTAATAAAAATTAAAAAAAAGACAATTAATCTCATTAAATAACTTTGATAAACTTTTATAAAAACCATATTAATATACGATGATATCTAAATTATAGATTATGAATAACAAGTTCCAAAACAAATTTTTAACCGCCGATAATAAAAAAAGGGCATTTATAGAGACTATAAAAATAGATACTCTTTGGTTTAATACTGGAACATTGTGTAATTTAGCTTGTAAAGGTTGTTATATAGACTCAAGTCCAAAAAATGATCGATTAGCTTATTTATCATTTAAAGAATTTAAAACTTTCGTTAATGAGAGCGTTCAAAATGAAATGGGTACTCAGAAAATTGGTTTTACAGGTGGAGAACCATTTATGAATAAAGATATTTTTAAGATGATTGAATATTCATTAGATAATGGTTTTAAAACTCTTGTTTTAACAAATGCTATGAAGCCGATGCTAAATAATAAAAATGATCTATTGAACTTAAATCATTTAAATTTAACAATAAGAGTTTCAATCGATCACTATTTAAAAGAAAAGCATGAGCGGATAAGAGGGCCAAATAGCTGGGACCCTATGATTGAAGGATTAAAATGGTTATCAAAAAATGATTTTAATTATTGCTTAGCTACACGGTTAATGTGGAACGAAGATGAAACAACGACAAGAAAGAATTTTAAAAAATTTATTAAAGATAATGAATTAAAAATTAATGCAGATTCAAAGATTCAACTGGTCACATTTTCTGAGATGGATGAAAAATCTGATACACCAGAGATAACAACAGATTGTTGGAAAATTCTTAATAAAAGTCAAAATGAAGTAATGTGCTCAAACTCTAGAATGATTGTTAAAAAAAAAGAAAATGATTATCCAAGTGTTATAGCATGTACTCTACTACCCTATAGTTCAGAATTTGATTTAGGAAATACTTTAAAAGAATCTTTGAAAAGGATTTATTTAAACCATCCTCATTGTTCAAAATTTTGTGTTTTAGGTGGATCTAGCTGTGGCTAATGAATAAAAATTTTTTAAAAATTTTTATAGTTTCAATTTTTTTAATTTCGTTTCTATCAGTATTATTATTTGATTTAGATCAATTGCTGTCTTTTGAAAATATTAAAAAAAATCAAAATAGTCTACAAAATCTAATCAATGAAAATTATTATTTTTACTATATGGTTTTCTTTATTATCTATATCGTTGTAACTACTTTCGCCTTACCTTTTGCAGCGATAAAAACAATTATAGCAGGTGCGTTATTTGGATTAATACCGGGTGTATTACTTACCTCTTTTGCAAGTTCAATTGGCTCTACTTTATGCTTTTTAATGTCCCGTTTTGTTCTTAGAAACTATATAGAAAATAAATACCAAAAATACTTGAAAAAAGTGAACTTAGGTATTAGCAAAGACGGTGTTTTTTACTTATTTTTTTTAAGGTTAAGCCCAATTTTTCCATTTTTTATTGTAAATCTAATTTTTGGTCTTACAGAAATGAAAGCAACAACATTTTATATCATTTCTCAAATAGGAATGTTGATTGGGACTGTAGTTTTTGTAAACGCAGGCGTTCAGTTAGCTAAAATTAATAGTATTGATGATATAATTAGTTTTGAGATTATAATTTCATTTATGTTGATTGGTTTAGTACCTTTTATTTTAAAAAAAATTATAGAAAGATTTAAAAAATGAGTCAAAATATAAAAAATTTTATTAAAACTGATTGTGGGTTGTCAAAATATCATCTTCTAAAAACTAAGAAGGGTATATTTAATAAGTTAAGATTTTATTGGTTTGTTGCAATTGCCGTTATTAGAGATTTATCAAAAAAAAATTAAAACAATTTAAATATGAAATATGGAGATCTTGCTTAAATAAATTATTCTTAATTTAGACAAAATTGAGTATTAAATTATTTTTATGTTCAGATTATTAATAACATTAACTTTATTATGTTTCGCTTCTGTTAAAAGTCATGCAGGATCTTGTCCAGTATTAATTCAAAGAATTGATCAAACTCTTTCTGCATCGAAACAAATTTCAAAAGAACAATTTATTGAAATTAAACAATTGCGTGATCAGGGTAAAAAAGCTCATAATTCTGGTGAGCATAAAGAGTCAGAAGACCTATTAAACCAAGCATTAAAAATACTAGAAAGTTGATAGTCTTAAAAAAGACAAGATTTCTCGTAAAGTCTGTCACAATTTGACGATACTTATAGAGTATGAAAAAAAATAAATTAATTAGACTTGCTCAAATTGATCCTATAGAGATTGAACAAAAAACAAACTCTTTTTTTAATAAAGGAACACAATTTTTATTAGGAGCAAATTTAGTTGTGTTAGTTTTAATTTACTTGGTAATTTTTTAATTATTAGTTTGAACCATATATTTAATTAAAAATAAAAATATAGGTTTAGGTAATATTCTTAAAGTCTTGAAAATAAAACTCATCATAAAAGGAAATGTGATGTCATATTTCTTCTTTTCTAAACCATTATAAATAATATTAGCAGCTTTTTCTGCTGACATTAAGAAGGGCATCTCAAATTTATTTTGATCTGTAAGCCTTGTCTTTACAAAACCAGGGTTAATAATACTTACATATATATTGTTTTTTTTACAATCGTTATAGATCGATTCAGAATAATTCATCATAGCAGCTTTACTTGGACCGTAACCAGATGAATTGGGTAAACCAAAAAAACCTGCTAAAGAACTAATCATGGCGATATGGCCTTTTTGTTGTTTTTTTAAATAAGGAAGAATTATAGACATTACATTTATTAATCCCATAAAATTAACTTCAATTGTTTTTCTGTATAAATCTAAATCTACATCAAATGTGTTATTTGGTTTATAAAAACCACTCGAATATACCACAAGATCTAAATCGCTATAATTGGTTATTATTTCCCTAAGTGTATTTTGTGATTCATCAGTATTGGTCACATCAACCCTTTTGCAAATAATATTAGTGCTATCGTTGGCAAGCTCATTTTTAATTTGTGGAAATTTATCCTCACTTCTGCCTAGAATAATTAAGCTATTAGTCTTTCCTAAATATTTTTTTGCTAGCTCAAGGCCTATGCCAGATGTTCCACCGATAATTATAACGCTCATTGTATTTTAGTATTTAGTGTATATATAATAAATATAATCAAAATAATATGGCATCAAGAAATGAATTCGATAGTTTTGGTAAAATAAAGGTTGCAGATGACAAATATTGGGGTGCTCAAACTCAAAGATCTATAAAAAATTTTAAAATTGGAAAAGTAAATGTTCCATTGGAATTAATACATGCAATTGGAATAGTCAAAAAATCTGCAGCTATTGTAAATCAAAAGTTTAAAGACTTAGATCCTAAGATATCTAAGGCAATACAAAAAGCTTCTGATGAAGTAATTTCAGGAAAATTAGACGATCATTTCCCCTTAAAGGTTTGGCAAACAGGGTCTGGTACACAAACAAATATGAATGTAAACGAAGTGATATCTAATAGAGCTATTGAAATACTTGGTGGTAAACTGGGATCTAAAAAGCCAGTACATCCAAATGATCATGTTAATATGGCTCAATCAACAAATGACACATTTCCAACTGCAATGCATATCTCAGTTGCAATTCATACAAATAAAAGGTTATTGCCTGCTCTTATAAAATTAGAAAATAGCTTAAATAAAAAAGTAAAGCAATTTAAAGATATCGTAAAGATTGGAAGAACCCATCTTCAAGATGCTACTCCTCTAACTTTAGGCCAAGAATTTTCGGGATACGAGGCACAAGTAAAAAATTCTATAGATAGAATTAAAAAAGCTTTAAATGAAGTTTATTATTTAGCACAAGGAGGAACTGCGGTAGGCACTGGAATAAATTCAAGAAAAAGTTGGGATAAAAAAATAGCTTTAGAAATTAAAAGAATTACAAGACTGCCATTTCAAACTGCTAAAAATAAATTTGAAGCGCTTGCAAGCCACGACCCAATTGTTAATTTTTCTGCAAGTTTAAGCACTACTGCAGTAGCACTTACTAAAATTGCTAACGATATAAGGTTTCTTGGATCTGGTCCGAGAGCTGGCTACTCAGAATTGGAATTACCAGAAAATGAACCGGGTTCATCAATTATGCCTGGTAAAGTTAATCCAACACAATGTGAAGCAATAACAATGGTTTGTACAAAAGTTATTGGAAATCATACTGGCATAACAATAGCTGGAACTCATGGACATTTTGAACTAAATGTTTTCAAACCTTTGATTGCTCATAATATCATTCAATCAATTGATTTAATTTCAGATTCTGTAAATTGTTTTGTAGATTTTTGCGTAAAAGGAATTAAAGCAAATAAAAAAAAGATCAATGAGTTACTTAATAATTCTTTAATGCTTGTTACTGCTTTGTCACCAATCATTGGTTATGATAACGCAAGTAAGATTGCGAAAACAGCACACAAAAATGGTACCACGCTTAAAGAAGAAACATTAAAAACGGGTTTGATAACAGAAGAACAGTATAAAAAATTTGTTAATCCAAAAAAAATGGTTGGACCTAGGTAACATTACAACAAATTAAAATATTTAGCTAAATTTAATAAATTTTCTAATTTTCCTAAAATAACATTATTATTTAAACTATTAGTAAGTTTTTTTATTTCATTATCATTATATTGCTTAATAAAGTTATTTTCCTGAACAACGACTTTAGCTTTATTTATATTTAAAATACCTTTTGAGAAAATTTTGATTTCATTATTTGTGATTTTATCATTATAAGATTTGTCTTCACAAATAATTTCACAAATTTCTCTTAAATCTCTTGTTTCAAAAAAAATATTATAAAATAATAAATTATCTTTTTGATATTTTATATTTCGTCCTTTAATATTAATTTTTGTTTTATCTGATGACAGGGTTATGTCTTCAAAAATAACATCTCCTTTTTGAAATAAAATTTCGAATTTTGCATTATCAAATAATTTTTTTCGAGTTTTTATTTTATTAAAAATTAAAATTATTCTAGCATCTAATAAGCTAGATAATTTATTCAAATTTTTTTCGAAAAATATTTTTAAATCTTTATTGTAGATTTTTTTAAAGTTCGCTTTTTCAAACGTTCCTTTTATTATAATCTCATTATTTGTTTTATTACTCTTTTCAGCAATGAAATTTCCCTCAAATAAATTAGTTTGAAATTTCTCTGATGTAAAAATAAAAGAATCTCCATCATTTTTTAATTTAAAAGATGTAAAGATTTCATTAATACCTGGAAAAATAGTTTGATCATTATAAGTGAATTTTAAATCTTTTTCTTGATCAAATAGATTTTTAAAGCTTATATTAAATCCAATATTATTTGATGTTAAATCTAACTGATTATTTTTAAAAGTAATTTCGAATGGAACTTCTCCGATAAAAGTATGCGCAGTTATTTTTTTGATTTTACGATCATAATAAATAATTACGCTATTAATTTGATCTATATTAAATGACTGCTTGTTGCTAAAAAATTTGAGACTTAAATTTTTGAATATAATTTTTTGATTTTCAAAATTATTAATAAACAGTACATCATTTAAATTATTTAAATCCACGATTAACTCTCCACCATCAAATATGATCTTTTTTTTATAAGAGTATTTTTTTTTTAATAAATCTAAAATAGATATCCTGAGAATTATTTTATTTAGAATGCTATTTTCATTCTCTTTAGCTAAATGAACCTCAGAAATTTCTATAATTGGAAATGGTTTTAATTTGTACTGAATGCCTCCTTTTATACTAACGCGGTATTTAATCGATTTTGAAAGTAAATTTTCTAAATTGGTTACTTTTGCTTCATCAAAATTAATAAAAAAAGGCGCACATATATACAAAATTGTAGAAAATATTATTATTAAAGTTGATATTAACAGCCTCTTTAATTTTTTTTTTTCCATTTATTTTTGCTATGCTAATTAATTTACAACATGAGTAGTTATTTAAATTTACTGAATAATCAACAAAAATTGGCTGTAACAAGTACAGAGGGGCCTTTACAAGTATTGGCTGGAGCTGGATCTGGTAAAACAAAAGTTTTAACGACAAGAATTGTGCATTTGATCCAAGAAAAAAAATGTTTTGGACAGCAAATCTTATGTGTAACATTTACAAATAAAGCGGCACACGAAATGAGA
>MDTB01099797.1_pt1 | contig 11578 bp, 11 predicted proteins | sample 811161 | NCBI WGS metagenome assembly MDTB01 (sample SAMN05326650, study PRJNA326480) | marine metagenome | isolation source: seawater | place: Mediterranean Sea | collected 2009
ATATCCCGCTTCAATTGCTTCGTTAAGAACAATTTCCCATTCATAAATTGAGGATGCAATATTTCTTGAAATTTCAGGGGCATCTCTATATTCAGGAGTTGGTGAGCAGACAGTCGGTATACCAAAAAAACCTGCTTCTATAATTTTTAGCGCTGATTTAGCATTATTAAAAGTTGTATTTTCAAGAGGAGCTAGATTGATAAAGGCTCTTGAAACGGCATTAGGATATTTGCTGAAGTGAATTTTTTTTTGTCTCATAGCTTTTGTATTTAATACTAGAGGTAAATTACCTTTCCCAACAAAGACAAAAACGATATTCTTATGTTTATTTAAAATTTTTAAGAGTGGTTCTGTAATTAAAGCTAGATCAAGATCATGTGTCCTTGTGCCACTGAAGTAATTTAGTTGTAGTTGTTTCTTGTCTAAAGTTCTGCCATCCTCTATCTTAATTTGATTTTTTTTTAGCCATGAAAAATGCCAACTATTATTCATAACAATTATATTTTTCGTAGGTTTGATAATTTTCGAAATAATATCTGCAAGAAGTGAGGTCGAAGTAATAACCCCGTTAATCAATTCAATTGCTTGTAAGTGTTTTTGAATTCTATTAATGGATTGTTTCAACGTCTCGATGCCAATCTTTACAGAAGGCCGATCAGCAGCATGTTGGATAGAAAAAATTAAATCATCAAAATCACCAAAAATTGGTATATTGTGACTTTTTAATATCTTTACAGCATTAATAAAAGTGGAGTTTAAGCTCGGACGATGAATAATAGCTACATCCCAGCATTTATCTGTAAATGGATTACTAAGGTCTAACAGATGTTTGATTCCAACCTTATGGCCTAATTCAATAGCTGAAATTGCTGGATTATGAAGTCTATAAATAAATGATGGGTCTCTAAAAGGATCCATTTTATGCCTAATGAAACTCTTGGCTCCTGATAAATATAGCAGTCTCATTTATTTAATTGTTGAGGAGAAAAGGAAGGATTGTCTTTGTGAAAAAACTGAAATAAAGTACACAAATAAAAAACTTGTATTGGCCCTCCATAAATAGCTTTCAACAAAACAAATAACAATATATCCCAACACTATCGCTTTACCTCGTGAATCAGAATATTTAAATGAAAGAAAAAACAAAAGCAATAAAGCTGCCAACCCAATCACCCCCAGATTGCTTGATATCATTAAGTATTGATTGTGGGGGTTGTTTGGGGTAACCAGATTTTCAAATTCAGGTCTTACAACTTTTTCGTATTGAGAGCGAAGACCACCTGTGCCCGTACCAAAAAATGGATTTTGCAGAAATAAATCAAATGATTGAATAGCAAAAACCATTCTGAGTCCAATCGAGGAATTTGGATTCTGAGAAAACGTTTGAACGTCATTGAATCCAGCATCAACTCTATTTTTTACATTTTCAGATATAAAATATACGGAAAGAACACATAAGGGAATAATAAATATTAACTTGAAAAATCCGACACGAATATTCTTGCTTGAATTTATAATGGCTGAGCAAGCCAAAACAATAAGCATTAAAAAACCAGCTCTTCCAGTTGAAAATACTAAATTTGAAAATAACAACAACAAAGCTCCAAATTTAATAATAAGATGCTTGATGTTTTTTCCAGCTGATAAGAAAGACCAAACAATAAAATATATTCCAACAGCTAAAATTGGTGCGAATGTCAAATGACTTAGAAATGGGGAAGTTTCTTCACCACCTCTTTTGCCTGAAATAATACCCTCAATCAAATAACTTGGATATATTTGTTGTAATAAATTATAGTGTGCTAATAGGGAGCAAATAGATAATCCTGTTACAAATGCAAACATATATAAATTTCGCTTTTCGTATTTCGCGGCTAACCATAAAAATCCAAATAACAAGAAAGGAACATTTCTATTGATTGTGTCTAGTCCCTCTTCTAAATCACTAGTCCACAACAACCCGAGTAGGTGTAAAAAAAAATATAGAATAAAACAAAGTACCAGTGGTGAAGAAAGCATAGTTTTCTGTCTTTTGATAAAGTCTTTGTTAAAAACTTCACAAAAAATAACAATAGAAAAAAATGGATAAATAAAAGTCATGTGAAATGGCAAAAAAAATGCAATCGCAATCATACTGAGTTGTTGGATAGAACTCATTGACTTTGACATAATATCTAGAACTCCTTGATGGCCACAAGCTCCCAGGCAATATGGGTTCTTCTTCTTTTTATAAAATCATTAAATTTTTTTATGTTTTGTGATAGGCTTTTTTTTTCAAATGGGTATTGTTCACGTGGTTTCCATTTGGAAATATTTTTGATTTTAAATTGGCCTTTAAAACCGTAAATTTTTGCCAAAGGCGAATTGCCACAGAAATACTGATGAGTTTTGGCAGTAATGAAATTCACATGTGTGGGATCCACAAAAGCATCAGAGTTGGGATAAAAAGGAGTACTTGCAAATAGGAAACCTCCCGGCTTAAGCACTCTCCATATTTCGTACATAACTTCAATAAAACTGTATCTTACGGACCCTTCATTTGGAGTAATTATAATCCTGGGAATGTGTTCAATAAAATCATAAGCTGATACCGAATCAAAATAATTAGTTTCATAAGGAATTTTTTCAAGGAATAAATTTGCTTTTTTAAAATTTACTTTATCGATACAGGAATAGTTTATATCAACGCCGTAAATTTGGTCTTGTTTATATGGGTTTCTTGGAGTGTTACCACATCCCAAATCAAGGTGATGACTCATCTAAATCAAAAAATTCTTTTATAGAAGTTCATAGATAGTAGCTATTCCTTGTCCGCCACCAATGCACATAGTGGCTAATCCAAATTTACCTTTGGACCTTTTTAATTCATATACTAATTTTGTAGCAAGAACTGCCCCAGTTGCTCCCACAGGGTGTCCAAGTGCAATAGCTCCACCATTAATATTTGTTATTTCTTCATTTAAACTCAATCCTCTATTGACGGCAATTGCCTGGGCAGCGAATGCTTCGTTTGATTCAATTACGTCTATCTTGTCAAGCGATAAACCAGCTTTTTTTAAGGCAATTTCAGTTGCAGGTATTGGCCCTTCACCCATAATTTCATTAGATACGCCCGCCATACCGTATGATACAAGCCTTGCGATTGGTTCTAACCCTTTTTTTTCAGACTTTTTTTCTTCGGCTAAAACCAAAAAACTAGCCCCATCATTGATACCGGAAGAATTACCTGCGGTTACGCTTCCTTCTTTAGCAAACGCAGGCCGCATTTGAGAAAGCTTTATTTCTGATGTGTCTCTTTTGGGATACTCGTCTTCTTTAAAAACTGTATCTCCTTTTCTTGACGAAATAGTAACAGGAACAATTTGCTCTTTGAATCGTCCTTGGTCTATGGCAACTATTGCTTTATGTTGTGAATTTATTGAAAACTTATCTTGATCTTCTCTGCTTATACCCCATTTCTTTGCAAGATTTTCGGCAGTGATCCCCATATGTCCAACTCCAAAAGGATCTGTGAGTGTAGCAACCATCATATCAATAAAATTAGTATCACCCATTCTAGCTCCTGATCTCATTGCCTGACTTAAGTACCCTCCCCTTGACATTACTTCCACACCCCCGCCAATTCCAAATTCGCAATCACCAAGCATAATACTTTGTGCCGTTGAAACAATACCTTGCATAGCTGAACCACAGAGTCTGTTAACTGTAACCGCAACAGAGTCCATTGGCATACCTGCTTTAATTGATGCTACCCGTGCAATATAAGGAGAACGAGATTCTGTAGGAATACAATTTCCAACAGTGCTGTGTGAAACTTCATTAAATTCCACACCAGCTCTAAGAATAGCTTCTTTAATCACAATTGAAGCTAAATCAGCTGGCTCGAGACTTGATAAACTTCCATTAAAAGAGCCAATAGCTGATCTTACAGCACTCAAGACAACCACATCCTTCATACTCATCTCCCGATAAAAATTAAAAAGTAGCTCCAAAAAATGAAGACTAATTTTAACGAATACTATTTAGAGCTTTCTAAACATTTATTTTTTATTTCTCGAATCGCTATCATCATTTGAATCTTGATTTTTAAAACCACTAACACTTTTTTCCATTTGTTTTTCAAAAAGAGTAAAAGCATTTTTTGTCTGCTCTAAATAATTAGACATGAATTTTTGCATATTTGGAGCTTGATTTGACAATACTTTAGACCATGCGTCAGGAGAAACAAAAGGATTCGTGTCGGTAGTTTTTTTTGAATATTCTTTGAATTTGTTTTGCGTTTCAGTAAAGATTTGAAGATTTTTCTCCAAATAATTACCCATCATACTTTGCATCGAGTTTCCATAAATTCTTATTATCTGTGAAAGCATAGTTTCGGTAAAAATAGGTAATTTTCCTGCTTCCTCCTCAAGAATTATCTGTAATAAAATACTACGAGTTAAATCCTTGGACGTCTTGGTGTCAGTTACTACAAATTCCTCATGATTTATAACAAGCTCTTTAATATCAGACAAAGTGACATATGAACTTGTTCTAGTGTCGTAAAGTCTTCGATTAGGATATTTTTTAATCAATCTGATTTTATTCTGTGCTGGCATTATCTTTTTCTAGAAATTAATATAGGCCATATTTTAACCCATATGAAGACCTCCATTAAGAGAAAAATCTGCACCAGTGGAAAAACCACTATCCTCAGAAGCCAACCAATTGACAATGGAGGCAATTTCTTCAGTATTTCCAAGCCTCTTAACAGGAATTGTGTTAATAATTTTTTCTAGTACGTCCGCTCGAATAGCTTTGACCATTTCTGTTCCGATATAACCCGGAGATACAGTGTTAACCGTGACTCCTTTAGATGCAAGTTCTTGAGCTAAAGACATGGTGAAGCCGTGAATTCCGGCTTTTGCTGTGGAGTAATTAGTTTGCCCAAACTGACCCTTTTGGCCATTGACAGAAGAAATATTAATTATTCTCCCCCAACCAGTGGAAATCATACCCGATACAACTTGTTTAGTAACATTAAATAGACTATTCAGATTGGTATCCATTACTGATTTCCATTGTTCAATGGACATTTTTAAAAAAACAGAGTCGTTTGTTATTCCAGCATTGTTGACTAATATTGACAGTTGGCCATGTTGTTCAACTACTTTTTTAAAAGCTAACTCTGTAGAATTCCAATCGGCAACGTTTCCAACAGATGCAAAAAAATTATAGCCATCTTTTTTTTGAGTTTCAAGCCATTTCTCGTAATCTCTATTCGGACCACAACCAGCAATTACCTTATGACCTGAATCATGAAGCCTTCTACAGATTGAAGTTCCTATCCCGCCCATTCCTCCGGTAACATACGCTACTTTACTAATAGTCATTATCCGTCTCCAAAATTATAAATTTAACTTTTAATCGATATTTCAGTAACATACCTACCAGGTGCGGGTTCAATGGGAGTAAACTTTTTTGAACCAATGTGTTTCTTTATGTTAATGAGTCCTCCCTGGTATGGTTTTAACCAAACCTTCCAGTCATTCCACCAACTACCAGCTTTTTCTTCAGCAGACTCAAGCCATTTAGCTGAATTCGATCTCATTTTACTATTAACCCAGTAAGATCTTCTATTTTTCGAAGCGGGATTTATACAGCCAGCTATATGTCCACTTGCACCTAAAACAAATTTAGTATTACCAGAAAAGAGCCGAGATGAATCGTACGCAGAATGCCAAGGAACAATATGGTCTTCTACTGCACCCATAGCATATACGGGTATATCAATCGAGGATAAATCGATTGGCTGGCCACAAACGCTTAATTCTCCAGGACTTTTCAATTTGTTTTCCAAGTACATATTTCTTAAGTACCAAGAGTAAAATGGACCAGGTAGGTTACTACTATCAGAATTCCAAAATAACAAATCAAATGCAACAGGTTTATCACCTTTTAAATAATTATTTACTACATAATTCCATACAAGATCTCTAGATCTAAGAAAAGAAAAAGTTGAAGCCAATTCTGATCCGTTTACCAAACCAGAATTACCAATATTTTTTTCACGAGCAGCTACGTTTTTTTCATCTATAAAAATATCCAAAATTCCAGGATCGTTAAAATCTAATAAACTAGCCATAAGGGTAAGGCTGTTAATACAATTTTTTCCTCTGCCTTTCAAAACTGAAATTGCTGTCGAAAGTAGTGTTCCACCAATACAAAAACCAAGTGTATTTAATTTTTGTTTTTTTGTAACAGAGAGAATAACGTCAATAGTATTAATCAAGCCCTTTTCAACATAATCATCCCACTTAAGATGAGCTTCATTAAGCCCGGCATTTTTCCACGAAATTAAAAAAACCGTATTTCCTTGATCAATTGCGAATTTTACTAAGGAACTTTCAGGTTTGAGATCCATGATATAAAATTTATTAATGCAAGGAGGAACTATCAAAAGAGGAACAGAACCTACTTTTGTTGTGGAGGGCTCATATTGAATTAGTTGGGCAACCTGGTTTTCATAAATCACAGCTCCTTCAGTTATACCTAGATTTTCTCCAACAGCAAATGCAGACTCATCTGTTTGGGAAATTCTGCCTTTCTGAATATCTCCCATCAAATTTGCAAGTCCATTGAGAAAACTATTTCCTCCAGATTCAAGAAGCTTTTTCTGCGCCTCTGGATTTGTTGCTAAAAAATTGGATGGTGAGACTGACTCAAGCCATTGCTCAACAAGAAACTGAATCTTCTGTTTTTCTTTGCTTTTAATAGATAGATTTTCAGCTATTTCCATCATTGCCTTACTATTAATCATGTACAAAGCCGCAATAGAAGTAAATGGGTTTGATTGTGACCAATCTGAAGAAGAGAAACGTTTGTCAGTTTTTATTTTTTGTAATGTTTTTGATGGGGCAGAAAAGACTTCCATTAGATCGTTAAAATATTCTCTTTGAATTTTTGAAAGTTTTTCAGGGGTGATTAAGCTTTGTAGTTGACTGGAGTTATTATTCAAATCTATCCTTTAAAAAAATTAGGTTTGGTTTTTGTAACATTTTAAACTATTTATCTGTGGCGATTACTGACGCCATTCTTCCGGTTTTCCCATCTCGTCTGTATGAAAAAAAAGTTTTGTCATCTTCATATGTGCACCTATTGTCAACTTTTATTTTAATTACGAATTTTTCTTGACTGTTAAAAAAAGTTCTCGTTTTGTATACAGCGAGTGATTGCATATCAAAATACCATTTATTATAAGCCGGTTCAAAGAACTCATCATAGTTTTGGTCTAAGATAGAAAATTTAGTTTTCACTTCATCGCCAACTTCATAGCAATTTTTGCAAATGCAAGGCCCAAACCAAAAATAGAACAAATGTTTTGAGTTAGGATTATTAAACGAAAAAAAATTTTCAGAAACAATTTTTTTAAAAAAGTTTTCCAATATTCCACTTGACAGACCTTTCCAGCCGGCATGAATAGAGCCTATCAATTCAGCATCAGAGGAGCAAAATAGAATAGGTAAACAATCGGCAGTTAAAACGGCACATGCTAATTCAGAATTTCTAGTTATTATTCCGTCAGCATTAACAAATGAGGAATATTTACTGATAAAACTAACGTCAGAGCTATGTGTTTGATTCATCCAAACAATATCAGACTCTAAATACTCTCTGATTATGGATCTATTTTTTTTCACAAGTTTTACCGAATCGCCAGACATTAAACCAAGATTGAGGGATTTGAAGTTCAAACTCGAAAATCCACCCTGACGGTTTGTTATTAATGCATGAATTTTGGTTGGAAAAAAATCCTGAATAACATCGATACCTACCATTTTAAACCCGCAAAATTAAGTAATCTTGAAATATCATCCGGTATTAGAGACACAAATTGTACTGTTTGATCTGAGGAAGGATGAATAAATGACAAATTAATAGCATGTAATGCTTGTCGTTGAATAATTGTAGTCTTAAATTTCGGAGAACCCTTTTTATATGTTCTATCACCAATTATAGGATGATTAACATGTTCAAGGTGAACTCTAATCTGATGAGTTCTTCCGGATTTGAGATTACATTTGATCAGTGACACAGGATTGTTTTCAATATTGCCATAACTAATTGGCTCTGCATCAGTTTGTGATTCTTTAGCATAACGGGCATCAGAAACTGAAAATTTTTGTCTGTTAAATTGGTTACGAGCAAGTGATTTTTGTATTTTCAGCTTTTTTGTTAGCTTTCCCCAAGAAACTGCAATATATTCTCTTTTGGCTTTTCTTTGTTGAAGTTGGTCAACTAGACTTTTATGTGCTTCGATCGTTTTTGCTATAACGAGTAGTCCACTTGTATCTCTATCAAGTCTATGAACAATTCCTGCTCTGGGCAATTTTTTTAATGACGGTAAATAATAAATCAAACCATTTAATAGTGTTCCATTGGGATTTCCAGCTCCGGGATGTACAACTAATCCACTTTGTTTATTTAGCACAAGTATTGATGAATCTTCATGAATTATATTTAAGCTAATGTGCTCAGGCTCCCATTCACTATTATCACTAATTATTGGGGGATTGATTTTTAATTTCTGTCCAAATCTAACGCGAGTGCTCGACTTAGCAGTCAAACCATCTAAACTTACGGCTCCGGTTATTATCCAGTTCTGAATTCTAGACCTAGAAACCGAAGGATACAAAGATGCCAATACAATATCTAATCGTTTAGAATCATGACTACCATCAATCATCACAACTTTTTGCTCACAGTTATAATTGTTGTCGTTTTCAAAGTACAATGACTTTTTGTTATTCAATTCTAATCACTTTATTTTATATGTATTCATTAAATTCATCCTTACTGCCAATAAATATCCGTTTTTTTTTAATATTGTTAATTTTTCCTATTATAGTTTCATGTTCATCTTCACCAGAGGATAAAACACAAGATTGGAATGCTGACAGACTTTACATTGAAGCCAAGTCTGAATTAGAAATTGGAAATTACGAAAGTGCTCTCTTTTTATACCAAAAACTGGAATCAAGGTATCCATTTGGGGCTTATGCTCAACAAGCCCAAATTGATACAGCTTATACGCATTGGCGAAATGGTGATTCCGCCTCTGCAGTTGCAACACTAAACAGATATAAAAAACTTTATCCCAACCAGACAGGCATAGCCTACGCACTTTATCTAGAAGGCCTAATAAATTTTAACGATAAAAAAACATTATTTAGCAATATTACAGGTGAGGATATGGCTGAAAGAGATGCTGTGGCTGGTAAAGCCGCATTTCAGAGCTTTAAAAAACTTGTTACTCTTTATCCAAAAAGTAAATACACTCCTGACGCCTTGAAAAGGATGCGTTTCTTGATAAATGTGTTAGCTGAAAATGAAATTCATGTTGCAAGGTTCTATCTCAGAAGAGAAGCATTTGTTGCTTCCTTGAATCGTTGCAAAACAGTCTTGGAAAGGTTCCAAGAAACCCCTGCAGTTGAAGAGGCGTTGGCAATAATGATAATTGCATACAAAAAATTGAATTTAAATAAATTGTCAGATGATACATCAAGAGTATTAATCAAAAATTTTCCAGATAGCCCTTATATCAAAAGCAAGTATAATCCAAAAATAAAAGGTGGATTACCAAGGAGCATGAGAAAGCAAACAGAAACAACATGGACTGAGTCCGGAATTGTTGAAAAAATTAAAGAGTTATTTGGTGAAAAATTTTTTTGATAAATATTATTAATTTATTGCCTGTTTTGATTGATTCGTAATTTTTTCTCTCTTTTTTCTTTTCTTAAATTTGCCTCATACCGTCTTATTTTTCTAGCGATTTCTTGCTTTTTGAGTTCAAATTCACGCATTTTGGTATCATGTTCAATTATAAGTTTTTCCAAACATGGCCCTGATAAAAAAAGCTCCAAACAGTAGTTCTCTTTCTTGCTAACTTCTGATAAAAAAAATTTTTTTTGAATTTTTAAATTTTCTAAGGACATTTGTCCTTCTTTTGAAGTATTTATTTCATTAGAGGATACTTTTAATGAATAAAAATTTAAAACAATGAAGACAAAAATAACAAATTTTATGTAAAAGAAATTGGTAAAGCGATTTTTTTCAATGATTGATCTCATATTATTTATAGAAAAATCTTTAATAGAATTTTTTAGTGATGTTGAATAAAATTTGAACGTATTTCCATAAGTCTACTAACGGTTCTTGTAAACTCATTGGAAAATATACCACTTTTATACAGTTCGTCAGGTGAAACTTCAGCACTCATAATTAAGCGTACTTTTTGATCATAAAGAATATCTACTAGCCATGTTAAACGTCTGGCAGCAGAACTTTGTTCCTTTGATAGTTGCGGCACATCGCTGACCAAAATAGTATCAAAATTTTTACTAAGGATTAGGTAATCATTATGAGATCTATATTGATTGCACAAATTATCGAAATCTACCCAGATTGCTTTTCCGGCTTTGGCAATAAATGGAAGATATCTATTATTTATTTTTATTTTTTCATTTTGATCATATGGGCCGTCTGCATACTTATTAAAATGTCTTTGTAAGGCCATATTTGCATCAGTGTCCAAAGGAAATTGATAAAAACTATTTAAACTAGATTTTTTTTTGGCTAAGTGAATAAAATCATCATCACTCCTATTCCTACGATGATCTATCCCATTTGGGATTTTAATAACCTGAGTTATCTGATTAATCAATTTGATAGCAGGAAGTAATTCATTGCGATGTAAACCGTCTGGGTAAAGATCTGCAGGGAAATAATTAGACGTTGCTACAAATCCAACACTGTGATTATTTAATCCTTTTAAAAGTCTATCTAGAATCATTGCATCAGCTATATCAGAAACATGAAATTCATCAAAACAAATTAAATTATATTTTTTCGAAATCTTTTTTGATACAACTGTCAGGGGATCAATTTGATCTTTGAGTATATGCATTTCAGTATGAACTTTATGCATGAACTGATGGAAATGAATTCTTATTTTTTTTTTAACTGGTATAAAGTTGAAAAAAACATCCATTAAGAATGTCTTTCCACGACCAACACCACCCCAAATATATAGACCGTTGGGCAATAGAAGTTTTTTTTTAAATAAAGGAAACAAATCATCTTGCTGTTTTTGCCAATTTGACCAAGAGTCAATTGCTTGATCTAAATAACCGACAACATTTCTTTGTCCTTTGTCAAGAATATATTTACGCCTACTTATTTCTGAATCGTAATAATCTAAAAATTTAGCTGAAATCAAAACAAAATAGCCATATATGCATGAAAAAAACAGTGAAAATACTTAAAGTGGGAGGAGTCATCTGTCAACTAATGGCAAAACTTCCCTGGACTGAGCACCAATAAAAAGTTGTCGAGGACGACCAATCCTGTATTCGGAGTCATTAATCATTTCTTTCCACTGAGCCACCCAACCAATAGTTCTGGCTAGAGCAAAAATTGAAGTAAATACATCTGGTGGTAAACCAAGAGCTCGCAATGTAATGCCAGAATAAAAATCAACGTTTGGGTACAATTTTCTTTCAACAAAATATTCATCTTCCAAGGCAATTTTCTCAACTGC
>MDTB01100880.1_pt1 | contig 11578 bp, 10 predicted proteins | sample 811161 | NCBI WGS metagenome assembly MDTB01 (sample SAMN05326650, study PRJNA326480) | marine metagenome | isolation source: seawater | place: Mediterranean Sea | collected 2009
CTCCAAAAGGCTATGCGGAAATGGTTGCAAAAAATATTGCAGAATTAACTAATCTACCATTTATAACTGCTGAAAATAAATTTGAGGCACTCGCTGCACATGATGCAATAGTAGAAACACACGGGGCTTTAAAACAATTGGCAGTTTCTATAAATAAGATTGCTAATGATATTAGAATGTTGGCCTCTGGGCCAAGATCAGGCATTGGTGAGTTAATTATTCCTGCAAATGAGCCTGGCTCTTCTATTATGCCTGGGAAGGTTAATCCTACTCAATGTGAAGCTCTTACAATGGTATGTGCACAGATAATGGGAAACGATGTCGCAATAAGTTTTGGAGGAGCTCAAGGTCATTATGAGTTAAATGTGTTCAAGCCTATGATGGCTAAAAATTTAATTGAAAGTGCTACCATACTAGCAGATGCCAGTTTGTCATTTAATGAACATTGCGCTATGGGAATTGAGCCAAATCATGCAAATATTGAAAAACTATTAAACAATTCATTAATGTTAGTAACGGCATTAAATACTAAAATAGGGTATTATAAAGCTGCTGAAATAGCCAATACTGCTCATAAAAATGGGACAACATTAAAAGAGGAAGCTGTCAATTTAGGATATGTCACATCAGAGGAATATGATGAGTGGGTAGATCCTAAAAAAATGATATGATGAATAATAATAAATACATAATAAGTATAATTTTAAGTGTAACCTTAGCTGCATTACTTTTTGTAGTAACTATCATGTATGCAATTAGAACACATCCAATTATAAAAATCTTGGCACTGTTTTTGAACGCCATAGCTATATATAATACTTACAAAACTATAATCAATAAACCAAAACCATGAGTGAAATAGAAATTGAACCTAAAAATATTTTAAAAACTACGCTATTCGGGGGAATAGGGTTGATACTAGTCTCTTTATTTTTCATGTCATGGACAGATGTGAATCCTGGTGAAGAAGGTTTTATCTACAGACCTTACACTGGTGGAATTGATCAAACTAATGTATATACTGAAGGTACTGTTTTTATTGCTCCTTGGAATGAAATGATTACTTATAATATTCTTCAACAAAGTAGAAATTACAGTTCTAAAGTAATGGAAAAAAATGGTATGGAAATAGGAATTGATGTAACTATTAATTATAATCCAATGCAAAATAATTGTGCAAAACTACACTTGAAGCATGGAAAGGCATTTGAAAGTTCTTTTATCGATGCAAAAGTAAGAGGGGTTATTAAAGATGTTATAGGAAGATACACTTATGAAGAAATTTATTCTACCAAAAGAGAGGCCCTTGAAACAGAAATGGATACTATTTTTCAAGCAGAATTTCCTGCCAATTATATTGCATATAACTTCTGTGAAATAGCTGATGTTAATTTACCAGAAAATGTAAAAATAGCTATTACTGAAAAAGAAACTCAGAAGCAAAGAAACCAAAAAGCTAAGGAGTTAGAAGAGGAACAACAGTATTTGGCAAATGCAGAAATCAAAAAAGCTGAAGGTGAAAAAACAGCTGCAATTCTTAGAGCTCAGGGAAGAGCTGAAGAAATAAGACTAGTCCAACAGCAGTTAACCAGATCACCTAATTATATCGAACTTGTGAAATGGAAAGGTTATGCTGAAGGAAAAGGATCTCCTTACGGACAAGACAATGTCTTTGGGGCTGGAACTTCAGTTTTCAAAGGACTTAAATAAATTGTTAAACTCTTTTTTAAAAGCCCTCTGTAGAGGTTTTTTTTATTTGTTTCATTTCAACGATTACGATCAGATGAAATGCATCCGTTTGAATAGTCTAACGAACAATTTATTTCAGCCGTTATTTCTTCTTAGATTTAGTAGTCTTAATCTTTTTTAAGAAATTGTATTATATCATTTATCACATCATCATTCCATAGCATCTTGTAATGCCCTATATTTTCAAATTTTTTGATTTCAGTTTTTGAAGGGTTTTTTAAAGCAATACTTTTTGAATTTTTATAAGGGATCACCTTGTCATATTGGTCATGAATCAATAATAATTTAGAAAATGATATGAATTTTATCTCTTCATCTATATTAAGATGCTTAACCTCCTTATTTAATACATTTTTAGCTTTATCTAGTAGTAAATTAAATGATCTGTCAGATAATTTAATTAGGTTTTTAAAATAAATAAAAATATCTAAAATAGAGTTGGGAGATGTCAGAAAAATCATATTATTAATAAGGTATTTTTCTTTTGAAAGAGTATAAGTCGTCACAGCAGAACCAAAAGAATGGGCAACAACATTAAAAGGTTTTTTAGGATTGATATGTTTGATAACTGATTTGAAAGCTTCTTTACATTCGTAAAGATTAGTATGATTTGATTTATAACCCAAATGTCCAGGAAGACCAAAACTAATCACCCTAAAGTTATTTTCAGATAAAGTATAAGCAATTTTAGAAAGACTCCCTGGATTTGACTCCCAGCCATGTAATAAAAAAACTAGGTTCTTATTTTCAGTGCATAACTCATAACATAATAAATCTTCTCCTTTTGATGGGACTTTGAATTGATGAGCCTTCTCAAAAAAATCTTTCTCTCTATCTCTTATAGATTTTACATGAACTTTTTGAAATAATTTAAATGCCAATAAGGCTGCAGATCTAAATGAAAAAAATGAAATAAATTTAAAATATATACGTAAAATTATAAGTTGTAAATTCACATTTTATATTGCCTAAATATTAAAGCTACTTTTTGGCTACTTTAACTTGTTCTTTAGACTTAGCAACTGGTTCTGAAATTACTTCTTTATCTAAAGTGAATTTAATAGCATCAGTTGCAGACTTGGTTCTTAAATAATACATGCCTGTTTTAAGTCCAGCTTTCCAACCATAAAAATGCATTGAGGTTAGCTTTGCAAAGTTAGCATTCTCCATAAAAATGTTTAAAGATTGAGATTGATCGATAAAAGCTCCTCTATCAGCTGCCATATCTAATAATACTTTTTGGGATATCTCCCATGCAGTTTTGTATAAATTCTTAATGTTTTCTGGTATTTCTTCTATGTTTTGAATAGAACCATTTGAAGCCATAAGCTTATTTTTTAGTCTATCATCCCAAATACCAAGTTTAACTAAGTCTCTTAATAAATGCTTATTAACAATAATAAATTCACCTGAAAGCACTCTTCTAGTATAAATATTTGAAGTATAAGGTTCAAAACATTCATTATTTCCAAGAATTTGTGCTGTAGAGGCAGTTGGCATTGGAGCTAAAAGTAAAGAATTTCTTACCCCATTTTTTTTAATTTCATCTCTCAATAGTTCCCACTCCCATCTTTCTGATGGTTTTACATTCCACATATCAAATTGTAAAATTCCTTTTGAGACTGGAGACCCTTTATAAGATTCATATGGTCCATTTTCAATAGCTAGATCTTTGGAGGCAGTTAGCGCCGCATAATATATAGTTTCAAAAATATCTTTATTAAGTTGTTTGGCTTCTACTGACTCAAAAGCTTGTCTTAAAAGAATAAAAGTATCTGCTAACCCTTGGACACCTATTCCAATAGGCCGGTGTCTCATATTAGAATTTCTAGCTTCCGCGACAGGGTAATAATTGGCATCTATTACCTTATCTAAATTTTTAGTTACTCTATATGCAACTTTAAATAATTTTTCATGATCAAACTTACCGTCTATTACAAATTTAGGTAGTGCTATAGAGGCCAGATTACACACCGCTACTTCGTCAGGAGCAGTATATTCAATAATCTCTGTACATAGATTAGATGATTTTATAGTACCTAGGTTCTTTTGGTTTGATTTTTCATTGGCAGCATCCTTATATAGCATGTAAGGAGTTCCTGTTTCTATTTGACTTTCTAAAATTTTAAACCAAAGTTCTTGAGCCTTAATAGATTTTCTTCCTTTGCCTTCAGATTCATACTTTTTGTAAAGCTTTTCAAAGTCTTTACCATGTACATCAGCTAGTCCTGGACATTCATTTGGGCACATTAAAGTCCAATCGCCATTTTCTTCAACTCTCTGCATAAATAAATCTGGGATCCATAGTGCATAAAATAAATCTCTTGCTCGCTGTTCTTCTTTTCCATGATTTTTTCTCAGATCTAAAAAATCAAAAATATCTGCATGCCATGGCTCTACATATATAGCAAATGATCCTTTTCTCTTTCCGCCACCTTGGTCAACATACCTTGCAGTATCGTTAAAAACTCTTAACATAGGAACAATTCCGTTAGAGGTTCCATTGGTTCCTTTAATATAAGATCCTGTAGCTCTAATATCGTGGATAGAAAGACCTATACCACCTGCAGATTGTGAAATTTGAGCACATTGTTTTAAAGTGTCATAAATACCGGGAATACTATCTTCCTTGGTCGTCAAAAGAAAACATGAAGACATTTGTGGCTTAGGAGTACCGGAGTTGAACAAAGTTGGGGTGGCATGCGTGAACCATCCTTCGCTCATATAATTATAGGTTTCTATAGCAGCATCTAAATTATCTTTATGAATACCAACTGCAACTCTCATCAACATTTGCTGAGGCCTTTCTGCAACTTCCCCTTTTAGTTTTAAAAGATAGGATCTCTCTAAGGTTTTAAATCCAAAAAAATCGTATCTGAAATCTCTATCATAAATAATAGTAGAGTCTAAAATATCTGCATTTTTAATGATAATATCATAAACTTCATCAGAAATTAAAGGAGCTTTTTTATCTGTCTTAGGATCAATATATTCATATAAATCCTTAACAGCATCTGAAAAAGATTTTTTGGTGTTTTTGTGTAAATTAGAAACGGCAATTCGTGAAGCTAATAAAGCATAATCTGGATGGGTGATAGTATTAGTTGCAGCAACCTCAGCTGCTAAATTATCTAGCTCGCTAGTGGTAACTCCATCATATAAACCTTCAATAACTTTCATAGCTACTTTTTCAGGTGTAACTAACGGATTTAAACCATAACATAACTTTTTAATCCTAGCTGTAATTTTATCAAACTTTACTGCTTCTCTTCTTCCATCTCTTTTTACTACATACATATATTTAATTATAAAAGGTTTAAAAATCCGAGTCTAAACTAAAAGTGGTATTGTTTTCTTGATTCAAAACACCCGCTTTTTGATATTCACCAACTCGTTTTTCGAAAAAGTTTGTTTTTCCTTGAAGATTAATCATATCCATAAAATCGAATGGATTTGAAGTATTATAAATTTTATCATTACCTAGCTCAGTAAGTAAACGATCAGCTACAAATTCAATATACTGAGTCATTAAATCTGCATTCATTCCAATTAATCTAACTGGTAAAGACTCTGTCACAAATTCTTTTTCAATTTCTACGGCATCTGCAATAATTTTTTGTACCTGTTCCTTAGGTAATTTATTTACTAAATGGTTGTTATATAACATACATGCAAAGTCACAATGCAATCCTTCATCTCTAGAAATTAATTCATTAGAAAAAGTTAATCCTGGCATAAGACCCCTTTTCTTTAGCCAAAAAATAGAGCAAAAAGACCCTGAGAAGAAAATACCTTCTACAGCAGCGAAAGAAATTAAACGTTCTGCATATGATCCGTTATCAATCCATCTCATTGCCCATTCAGCTTTTTTCTTTACTGGCTCAAAAGTCTCTATTGCGTTGAACAAATAATTTTTCTCTTTCGTATCCCTAATATATGTATCAATGAGTAACGAATAAGTCTCAGAATGTATATTTTCCATCATCACTTGAAACCCATAGAAAAACTTAGCTTCTGTATATTGAACTTCACTCAAGAAATTCTCTGCCAAGTTTTCATTGACAATACCATCTGATGCAGCAAAAAATGCCAAAACATGTTTGATAAAGAACCTTTCATCATCATTAAGCTTGGTTTCCCAATCAATTAAATCTGGAGATAGATCTAGCTCTTCAGCAGTCCAGATACTGGCTTCTTGTTTCTTGTACATCTCCCATATGTCAGAATGCTGGATGGGAAAAAGAACAAATCGATTAGGATTTTCTTTTAATATTGGCTCTTCAATGGTAATGTTTGGATCAAGATCTTTTTTTAAATCTATATCAGTATTTGTATCTTCTTTTTTAGTAATCTTTTTATCCATTATAGTTATAAAATATTAGTCAAAAACATAAATTATTAAAGCAAAATAGCTCAAGCAAAAAACATTAGTTTTTTGATAAATTGACATTAAATAATGCGTTTTGGGTACCTAACTAAACATTGTTTTAGCGGAATACAAAAATTAGAATTAATCTTATTTCAAACAAAAAAAATTAAGGAACATTTTTAATAGTTTTCAACAAATTTATTAATCAACTAGCTAACTAACTGAAATTCAAAACGATTGGCATTAATGGCAAAAAAAAGAACTATTATTAAAGCCACATAAAGGTAATTTTAGATAATTAATATTTTAATTAATAAGATATTTCTTTATTAAAAATTAAGTGTTAATAACAACATTATTTTATGTAAGATATATGGGCGGAATTAATCTTTTAAAATGAATAGTAAGTCAAAATATTATTCTGTTGATTTTTTTTTAAAAAACTGCTGATAAACACCTTCTAATTGATCGTAAAATTCTTTATTCCAAGACCTGATAATTGCTTCTTTTAAAAACTTAAATACAGGAACATTTAGTTGACTCCCAAATTCACAAGCAGGTTTGCAAATATGCCAGTTATGAATATTTATTGCCTTGAAAGATTTATACTTTCTAACTCTTATTGGATATAAATGACAACTAATAGGTTTGTTGAAATTAATCTTATTTTTTCTATATGCTGATTCAATAGAGCATTTCGCAATATTATTTTGATCTCGAAAAACAAAGACACATTCTTTATCGTTAACAAGGGAAGTAACCTCGTCTCCATCTTCATCAACATAATAGAAATCTTTACTTTCAATAGCCGAAAGTCCTGAACTTGACATCTCTTTTTTTATAATATTTAGATCAGTACCAATTCTATTAACTTCTTTTTTTGTTAATGGGGCACCAGAATCGCCTTCAACACAACAAGCGCCCTTACACTTTTGGAGATCACAAACAAACTTTTTCTCAAAAAGCTCATTAGAAATAATTTTATCATCAATTTCTATCATAAAAATTAAAACTATGTAATTATTAATATTTAAATATAGCCCTTTCAAAGTAAGTTCTATTTTTGTAAGGTCTAAAATACAGATCTCTATATATGAATGAAGAACATTTCAAAAAGATTATTAGCCACGCCAAAGAATTTGGATTCATATTTCCTAGTAGTGAAATTTATGACGGCTTAAGTGCTACTTATGACTATGGTCAAAACGGAGTAGAGCTTAAAAATAATATCAAAAAATATTGGTGGCGTTCCATGGTTCAAATGAACGAAAATATTGTAGGAGTTGATGCAGCAATATTTATGCATCCTAACACATGGAAAGCATCAGGACATATTGATGCCTTTAATGATCCATTAATTGATAATAAGGATTCCAAAAAAAGATATAGAGCTGACATACTAATTGAAGATCATATTCAAAAAATTGAAAATAAAATCAATAAAGAGATAAACAAAGGAAAAAAAAGATTTGGAGAAGATTTTAATGAAGAAGAATTCAAAGCTACTCATCCAAATATTACAAGAAGAGTTATAGAAATCGAAAAGATAGAAGAACAAATGGAGTTGGCATTTAAAAATGATGACTTGAGTGCTATATATCAATTAATTATTGATCTTGGAATAACATGTCCTTTAAGTGGATCAAAAAACTGGACAGATGTAAGACAATTTAATTTAATGTTTAAAACTGAACTTGGTTCTATTTCTGGAGAATCTTCTAGTATTTTCCTTAGACCTGAAACTGCCCAGGGCATCTTTGTGAATTATCTTAATGTTCAAAAAACAGGAAGAAAAAAAATTCCATTTGGAATAGCTCAAATTGGTAAAGCCTTTCGAAATGAAATTATAGCTAGGCAGTTTATATTCAGAATGAGAGAGTTTGAGCAAATGGAAATGCAGTTTTTCATTACACCTGGAACCCAGGAAAAATGGTATGAATATTGGAAAAATGAAAGAATGAAATGGCATAAAGCCCTCGGAATTCCACAAGAATTATTACGTTTTCATGATCATATTAAACTTGCTCACTATGCAGACGCAGCAAGCGATATTGAATTTAAATTTCCCTTTGGTTTTAAAGAATTAGAAGGAATTCATTCAAGAACTGATTTTGATTTGAAACAACACGAGGATTTTTCGAAAAAAAAATTAAGATATTTTGATCCAGAAAAAAATGAAAGTTACGTACCTTATGTAATTGAAACATCCATAGGTTTAGACAGAATGTTTTTAGCTCTTTTAGCCTACTGTCTTAAAGAAGAAATACTGGAGGATGGAACTTCAAGAACTGTATTATCTCTTCCCTACAGCTTGGCTCCTAACAAAGCTTCAGTTTTACCTTTAGTTAAAAAAGATGGTTTAGCAGAAAAAGCTAAAGAAATATTTAATTTAATTAAAATTCACCATAACTGTATCTATGATGAAAAGGATTCTATTGGAAAAAGATACAGACGAAATGATGCTTTAGGAACCCCATTATGTATTACTATAGATTATGATACTTTAATTGATCATGCTGTTACAGTAAGAGAAAGAGATACTATGAATCAAGAGAGAATAAAACTTGATGATTTGAACAATTTCATAGACTCAAAAGTCAATATGAATCTGCTATTTTGAAATTATTACCTTTTCTAACTTCCCAATTTGAAGCAGGCTGTGATGAAGCTGGGAGAGGGTGCTTAGCTGGACCTGTTGTCGCAGCTGCAGTAATCTTACCCGAAGGATATAGTAATAAGCGATTAAATGATTCTAAAAAAATTCCAGAAAAAATTAGAAATAAGCTTCGTTTAGATATTGAAAATAAAGCTAAGGCAATTGGGATTGGGATTGTTGATGAAAAGAAAATCGATCAAATCAACATATTACAAGCCTCTTTACTTGCAATGCACATAGCTATAAAAAATTTAAATATTGTTCCTACTCACTTAATTATTGATGGTAATAAATTTAATGCATACCCTAATATTAAACACGATTGTATTATAAAGGGAGATAGTAAGTTTATGAATATTGCTGCTGCATCAATTATTGCAAAAACTAAAAGAGATGAACATATGAAGAAAATATCTGAAGAACATCCTGAATTTTATTGGCATCAAAACAAAGGCTATCCCACTAAAAAACACAGGAGAGCAATTCTAAAATATGGGAGGTCAAAATATCATAGAAAAAGTTTTAAAGTTTCAGTTATTTAAGAAGCTAGGACTACTACCTTATTTTTAGAAACTTCAATAACTCCCCCATTAATTTGAAAGAATTCTTCCTTTTCATTTAAAATGACTTTTACATCTCCCTTTTTAAGGGAAGAAACAAGTGGAGCATGGTTGTTTAATATTCCAATAGAGCCACTAGTTCCTGGAACAGTTACTAAATCAGCTTTACCATCGTAAAGACTTTTGTCCGGAGTAATTATTTGAACATCCATCGCTAAAATAATTAACTCACTTCTGCCAACATTTTTTCACCGGCTTCTATAACTTCCTCAATAGTTCCTTTAAGGTTAAATGCTGCTTCTGGATATTTATCTACTTCACCATCCATAATCATATTAAAACCTTTAATAGTATCTTCTATACTAACAAAAACCCCTTTCATACCTGTAAATTGTTCTGCAACATGGAATGGTTGAGACAAAAATCTTTGTACTCTTCTTGCTCGGTGAACAGCTAGTTTATCTTCTTCGGATAATTCATCCATCCCAAGTATGGCAATAATATCTTGAAGTTCATTGTATCGCTGAAGTAACATTTTAACTCTTTGTGCACAGTTATAATGAACATCTCCTAAAATTTGAGGTGTAAGAATTCTTGAAGTTGAATCTAGCGGATCAACAGCAGGATAAATACCTAATGCAGCTAGTTTTCTTGATAACACAGTAGTTGCGTCAAGGTGAGCAAATGTTGTTGCAGGAGCTGGATCTGTTAAATCATCTGCAGGGACATAAACTGCCTGAACAGATGTAATAGACCCATTTTTAGTGGAAGTGATACGTTCTTGCATAGCTCCCATTTCTGTGGCCAAAGTAGGTTGATAACCAACAGCTGAAGGCATTCTTCCTAAAAGTGCAGAAACCTCAGATCCTGCTTGAGTAAATCTAAAAATATTATCTATAAAAAAAAGTATATCTTTCCCTTTTCCTTCTCCATCACCATCTCTAAAATTTTCTGCTAAAGTAAGACCAGAAAGTGCTACTCTTGCTCTTGCTCCAGGTGGTTCATTCATTTGTCCAAAAACAAAAGCTGCTTGAGACTCTTTTAACGCTTCTTTATCAATTTTATCCAAAGGCCAATTACCTTTTTCCATTTCAGTCATAAATTCATCACCATACTTCACAATTCCAGATTCTAACATTTCTCTTAGTAAGTCATTGCCTTCTCTTGATCTTTCACCAACACCAGCAAACACTGAAAGACCATCATGTCCTTTGGCAATATTGTTAATTAATTCTTGTATAAGAACTGTTTTACCAACACCTGCTCCTCCAAATAGTCCAATTTTACCCCCTTTTGCATATGGTTCAACTAAATCAATAACTTTAATTCCAGTATACAAAACTTCTGTGGCAGTAGATAAATCTTCAAACTTGGGTGCTTCTCTATGGATTGGCAATTTAACATCACTTTCACAAGGTCCAATTCCATCAATAGGGTCACCAACTACATTAAAAAGTCTTCCTTTTACCTGCTCTCCAATTGGCATGCTTATAGGACTTCCTAGGGCAATAGCTTCCATTCCCCTCATTAACCCATCTGTAGAATCCATCGCAACAGTTCTAACACTATCTTCACCAATGTGTTTTTGACATTCTAAAATAACTTTTGTTCCATCTTTTTTATTTATTTCGATAGCGTCTAATAAATTTGGTAAAGTTTCAGAATTTTCAAAACTTACATCAATTACTGGTCCAATAATTTGTGAAATTTTTCCCTTAATTTGAGACATTATTCTTTATTTTAAATTACGCTGCAAATCTAACATAATTTATATTATATGTACTTCAATGTTGATAAATTAGTACCATATTATTTCATCTCTAAAAAATAAGATTGATTTGATTTATTTATAAAGTGTAAATTCGCAAAAAAAATTCGATAATGAAAGTCCATTACGGCATCGAATCTTATAGAAAAATTAAAAATCCTGTAGTTACTGTAGGGACCTTTGACGGTGTTCATTTTGGTCATCAGAAAATTATTAACAGACTAAAAAGAATAGCTGCTGAATGTGATGGTGAATCTGTTTTATTGACATTTGATCCACATCCAAGAAAAGTATTATTCAAAGACCATAATTTAAAGCTTATCAACACAATAGATGAAAAGATCAAAATTCTTTCGGAACTAGGTTTGGACCATTTAGTAATTTATCCATTTACCAATGATTTTTCCAATTTTAGTGCAGAGGAATATATTTCGGAACTTTTAGTGAAAAAATTGAAAACTCATTATTTAGTTATA
>MDTB01055342.1_pt1 | contig 11577 bp, 10 predicted proteins | sample 811161 | NCBI WGS metagenome assembly MDTB01 (sample SAMN05326650, study PRJNA326480) | marine metagenome | isolation source: seawater | place: Mediterranean Sea | collected 2009
CCCAAGCCAATCTCGAAGCCGCCTTCGGAGGGGAGAGCATGGCCAACCGCAAATATCTGTTCTTTGCTGATGTGGCCAAGAAGCTCGGCCACAAAGACCTGGCCAAGCTGTTCCGGGACACCGCCACCCAGGAAACGGAGCATGCCTTCGCCCATTTCCGGCTGCTCCACCCCGAGCTGGTGATTGAGGACGCCGAGAACCTCAGCGATGAGCAGAAACAGGCCATCCTCAGCCGCTGCCTTGAACTAGCGATTGAAGGGGAGACCTACGAATACACAACGATGTATCCCGAGTTCGCCGAACAGGCCCGGAAAGATCGGGATGGCGGCGCAGAAACCGAATTCGCCGAGCAGGCCAGCGAATCGGAAGAGCACGCGGGACTGTTCCGCACCGCCGCCAAGAACTTCGGCCTGCTCACCCCAATTGAGCAGCACCACGCCGAAACCTATGGCGTCGCCTTGCAAGCTCTTCAAGGCAAAGGAGTGCCGGGGCAGGCGGACGAGCCGGTTCCCGGCAAGTGGATCTGCAAACTCTGCTCGATGATTTATGACCCCGCCGAGGGAGACCCCGATTCCGGCATCGCTGCAGGCACCCCCTTTGAGGCGATTCCCGACGATTGGCAGTGCCCCATCTGCGGCGCCCGCAAAGCCAGCTTCGTGCCTTACCGCGAGGCGGAATTGAAGCCAGCCTGACGATTAGGCACCTGGCGGGCCCCATCGTGAAAACAGACGAGAACTTGCAACACTCCATCCAGAGCCCTCTTCTCCATGCCCTCTGATCTCATCGTTCTGACAGCGAGCAATGGCGAGAACCTCAAACTGGCGGAACGCTTCGTGCAAGCCGCAGCGGCTCAGAATGCCAGCGCTGAACTGATCGACCTCACGCAGCTCGACCTTCCGCTGTTCACGCCGAGAGTCAAGGCAGAAGGAGCGGGCCCTGATCTTGAGGCCCTGCACGACAAGTTGGCCCAAACACCACGCTGGGTGATCTGCGCACCGGAATACAACGGTTCCATCCCACCTGTCCTCAGCAACGCCGTCGCCTGGCTGTCCGTCCAGGGCAACGACTTCCGTGCCTTGTTTAACGGCCGCCCCGTTGCCATCGCTAGCGTTTCAGGGAGTGGTGGAATGGAGTTATTGCTGTCACTGCGCATCCAACTCACGCATCTGGGCGCTCAGGTGGTCGGCCGGCAACTGCAAAGCAACTCCTCCAAACCAGCTCGCCAGGAGACGATCGATGATCTGGTGAACCGACTCTTACAACTTCAACCCCTCGTCCTGTGAAATACCGTCCCGCAGCCGAACGTTTCCACAGCCAGTTTGACTGGCTGGATTCGTGGCACAGCTTCTCGTTTGCTGGCCACCACGATCCCGCCTGGATGGGCTACGGGCCATTGCTGGTGATCAACGATGACACGGTTGCCGCGGGGAAAGGTTTCGGAATGCATCCACACCGGGACATGGAAATCATCACGGTGATGGTGCAAGGCCAGGTCAACCACCGCGACTCCATGGGGCATACATCTGTGCTGAAGGCGGGGGAGGTGCAGCGCATGAGCGCCGGCACAGGCATCGTGCACAGCGAAATGAATCTCGGAAGCGAGGCCTGCCGTTTCCTGCAGATCTGGATTGAACCGGACGCAAGTGGCCTGGACCCTGCTTATGAACAAAAACCTTTCGCGATTGGAAGGGATTGGACCGCCCTGTTGGACCCTGGCCAATCAGATGGCGCCATGGCGATTGCAAGGAATGTGCATCTGTGGAGAGCCCAACCGCTGGATGGTGATTGTCTGAGCCTGCCCGGCAATGGTGGCGATCTGCTCTGGCTGCAGATGATCAACGGTTCGATCAGCTGGTCAGAGGCGGGAGACAACCCTGGCCAACTCAGTCGTGGAGATGGTGTAGGCCTTCGCCGCGATGACCCAAGACTGCAACATCTTCGAGCTGCGGGACAGAACACAGACGCCCTGTTGTTTGCTCTCCAATAAAACACCACATCTGGAGAAAGACTCTTGAAATTGCGATGTATCAGTCGCGACAATCAAGGCGTTTATAGAACACATTTATGGCCAATCCACCAATAAATGCAGACGAAAACAGGGCAATTCATCGCCAATCGTCAGGAACCCAAAACTCATCGAAAAACTTTCCGTTCAAGCGTCAAACACCACATCTTGTGCCCTGAAATAACCAAGTAACAAATCAACAGTCCCAAGAGCGATGGGATTTCTGATGGAACACTCCATTGCCGTGAGATACCGCGGCTTTCTCCTTCTGCAACAACGAAACAAGAGCTGGCTTGTTCGCCCTGAACGAAGCCCAATGCGTTTGCTGCCGTTCCGCACATCCGCTTGCTCGCTAGCGGATGTGAAGGCTCATGTGGATTGGCGGTTATCAGAACTGATCTTGGAATCCAAAGCCGCTTGACGGCTCAGGCGGCTGCTGGCGGAGGCGTGGGATCAACGGCTGCCTGGAACGGAAGCACCAAGGTGGCCCAATGATCAGGCCTGGCTGGACGGTTGCGCTGGGGACGGCGAACGCCGAAGGGGACACGAACAACATTGGTGCCCTCCATTTGAATCGTGTGCCCTCGCTTCAAAGCAGACGCAAGGCCTTCAGGCAGCTCTGGAAGGCTCGGAGATGAGCTCGACGGTATCCGATCCATGGTGTCCCCCAACAAACGAATCAGTTGTCGCACAGTTTGCTCGCGGGTGACGAGAGAACGGAGCGATCAAAACCAAGTTTTCGGTTTTCAGTAAAAATTTAACTCGTTGGCAGCGTTTCCACCAGGTCAAGCGGCTGTTGCTGATGCCAACTCCTCAACCGACGGACAGGTGCAGATCAAATTGCGATCACCGAAAGCGTTATCGATGCGAGCCACCGCGGGCCAGACCTTCTGATGCTCCTGACCAGCCATCGGGAAGGCCGCCTGAGATCTGCTGTAGGGGCGGTCCCAGCTGTCCGCAAGGACCGTGGCCATGGTGTGGGGCGCCTGTTTGAGAGGGTTGTTCATCCGATCGATGGCGCCGGTTTCGATCGCACGCACCTCCTCGCGGATCGCGATCATCGCGTCACAGAACCGATCCAGTTCGGCGAGACATTCACTTTCCGTGGGTTCCACCATCACCGTGCCGGCCACAGGCCAACTCACGGTGGGTGCATGAAAACCAAAATCCATCAAGCGCTTGGCGATGTCATCGACATCGATACCGGCACTGCGCTTCAGCGGACGCAGATCAAGGATGCATTCATGGGCAACGCATCCTGTTGAGCCGCGAAACAGAACCGGATAGTGGGCATCAAGCCGATGGGCCAGGTAATTGGCGGCCAACAGTGCCACTGCACTGGCCTGTCGCAACGCCTCGCCTCCCATCATGCGCAGATACATCCAACTGATCGGCAGGATGCTGGCGCTGCCCAGTGCCGCAGCAGAGACCGGTCCGATGGCTGATGGATGGCTTGGCGTGAGCGGGTGTCCCGGCAGGAAGGGCGAGAGATGCTTCGCCACACCGATCGGACCGACACCCGGTCCCCCTCCTCCGTGGGGAATGCAGAACGTCTTGTGCAGATTCAAATGGCAGACGTCAGCTCCATAGGAACCGGGACGACACAGACCCACCTGAGCATTGAGATTGGCCCCATCGAGGTACACCTGACCGCCGTGACCATGCACGACGTTGCAGATGCTGCGAATCGCAGGCTCAAACACGCCGTGGGTTGATGGATAGGTGACCATCAGAGCTGCCAAGCGATCCGCATGCTCTGCAGCACGGGCGGACAGGTCCTCCAGGTCGATGTTGCCATCACCGTCACAGGCAACGGGAACCACCCGAAGCCCTGCCATCACGGCACTGGCGGGGCTGGGGCCATGGGCACCCGTTGGAATCAAGCAGATGTCGCGGTGCGATTCACCACGGGATTGATGCCATGCACGGATCACCAGCAGACCGGCGTACTCACCTTGAGAACCGGCATTCGGCTGGAGGGACACAGCCTCAAAACCGGTGAGAGCCGCCAACCAACTCTCCAGATCAGAGGCGAGGTGGGCATACCCCTGGGTCTGGCCAGCAGGAGCGAGGGGATGCAGAGACCCAAAGGCTGGCCAGCTGACCGGCTGCAGTTCCGCTGCTGCGTTCAGCTTCATCGTGCAGCTGCCCAGGGGAATCATGCCGTGAACGAGGGACAGGTCTTTACTGACCAGGCGCTGGATGTAGCGCATCAACTCGGTCTCGCTGCGATGGCGATGGAACACCTCCTGGGTCAGCCAGGGTGATGAACGTTGGGGGATTCCCTGCAGATCTCCAGTGACCGACGCCACTGCAGTGGGAGGACTTTGGTCGACGGCCTCAGCCAGAGCGGCAATCAGAGCGATGAGTTCATGGTCCGTGGTGCACTCATCCAGGGCGATGCCGAAGCCGGTGGCCTGCTCAGGAGAAGCACCGTGGGGAAGCACCTGCAGATTGAAGCCGGCGTCCCCTGCGACCCGGTGGACGACTGGGGCCTGCTCCGTGTGCACAACGACGCTGTCGAAGCGCTCGAAGGACGAGAAGGAATAGCCAAGCGCCTGCAAGGCGGCTTCCAAGCGCTGGCGCATCGACACGATCCGGCGGGCAATCGCCGTCAGGCCCTCCGGTCCGTGATGCACTGCATAGAACGAGGCCATCACAGCGAGAAGCACCTGAGCGGTGCAGATGTTGCTGGTGGCCTTATCGCGCCGAATGTGCTGCTCCCGAGTCTGGAGAGCCAAGCGAAGCGCTGGATTGCCCTCAGCATCCCGGGACTGGCCCACCAGACGCCCTGGGATTTGGCGTTTGTAGGCATCGCGGGTGGCGAAGAAGGCGGCATGAGGTCCGCCGAAACCCATCGGCACCCCGAAACGCTGGGCACTGCCCACAGCGATGTCGGCACCAAAAGCGGCGACTGGTGCCATCAGGGTCTGCGCCAGGGGATCGATCGCCACGGTCACCAGCGCGCCGACCTCATGACAACGCTGGATCAGTTCGGTTGGATCCCAGACGCGGCCATCGGCTCCTGGCAGCTGCAACAACATTCCGAACACGGAACTGTCGAGGGTTGCCTGGTCAGGCTCCACCTGTTCCAGCTGAATGCCGAGCGGTTCAGCGCGGGTCTTCAAAACAGCCCAGGTCTGCGGAAGCACAGCTGCATCCACCAGAAAACGCTTGGCTTCGGATCGCCTGCAGACCCCATGGCTCAACCCCATGGCCTCAGCGGCTGCGGTCGCTTCATCTAGCAGTGAGGCATTGGCGATCGGCAAACCCGTGAGCTCACTGATCAAGGTCTGGAAATTGAGCAGCGCCTCCAGCCGACCCTGAGCGATCTCAGCTTGGTAAGGGGTGTAGGCGGTGTACCAGGCTGGATTCTCAAACACATGGCGTTGGATCAACGCCGGAACGGCCGTGCCGTGATAGCCGAGTCCGATCAGCGAACGGCGTGTTTGGTTCTCGGCTGCAATCCGCTGAAGATCCTGAAGCGCAGTGGCTTCATCACAGCCCTCCGGCAACCGGTCGCATGGGCTTTCAGCATCGAGGATGTCAGCTGGAACGACGTCCGCAACAAAACTGTCGATGTCGCGGTAACCCAAGGCAGAGAGCATCTGCCGCTGGTCCTCTTCACTTGGGCCGAGATGGCGCTTCAGAAATGGAGAGACCAACTCGACACCAAAAAACTGACGAGATCGTAAAGAAGACTGACGACGGTCCGATGTCAGCGTCAGCCAGCGTTCACCTTGGCTCCATACGCACCAGCATCCATCAGTCCGTCGATCTGGGTTGCGTCCTTTGGACGAACCACCAGCAACCAGCCCTCGCCATGGGGATCGTTCTGCAGTTCCTCCGGGCTGGCAAGCACGGCCTCATTGCGCTCCACCACTTCTCCATCGATGGGGGCGTACATGTCCTCTACCGCCTTTACGGATTCAACTGAACCGAAGCTGGCACCTTTGCTCAAGTCAGCGCCAACGTCGGGCAGGTCAACGAAAACGATGTCCCCCAACTGATCCACAGCGAAAGCGCTGATTCCGACCCGCACCAATTCACCATCCGCATTGGCGTACTCGTGACTGTCGGCAAAACGGAACGACGCTGGAAACTCGAACGCCATCGGCGGTCTGATTATTCACTCTCCCCAGTTTGCGGGAGATCGACGAGCCCTGCCGTGTCCAGGCAGGCGAGCGCATGCGTTAACGCCAACTGAATGTGGACCCGATGGGTCCCCCCCTGCACAAACAGGTTGAAGGGCTCCCTCAGAGGGGCATCTGCTGAGAACTCGCTCGTGGAGCCGTCGATGAACGTTCCTCCCGCCATCACCAGCTGGCTGGCATAGCCGGGCATGGCCGCTGGAACCGGATCGAGATACGCCCCCACCGGTGAACTGGCCTGGAAGGCACGGCACACCACCTTCAGGGCCTCCGGACTGCCGAGACGAACCGCCTGGATCAGGTCACTCCTGTGTGCAGCAGGTGCTGGATTCACGGGAAACCCCAGTCGCGCGAACACCCCTGCCACAAGATCAGCTCCGATCAAGGCCTCGGCCACCATCTGCGGAGCGAGAAACAGGCCCTGCAAGACGAGCCTCTGAAGATCAAAGCCAATGCCGCCATCACGGCCAATCCCCGGTGCGGTCAGTCGACAGCAGGCCTGCTCCACGAGATCGGCGCGGCCGGCGACGTAGCCACCGGTGGGGGCGATGGTTCCGCCCAAATTCTTGATCAACGATCCTGCGATCAGATCCGCACCCAGTTGTGTCGGCTCCTGATCCTCCACAAACTCCCCATAGCAGTTGTCGACAAAACAGACGCAATCAGGCCGACGGTCGTGGATGCGCTGGCACAGTCGACCGATCTCACGGACGGTCACCGAAGGCCGCCAGCTGTATCCGCAGCTGCGCTGAATCAGGACCATTCGAACCGGTTGAGCAAGGGCCTGATCCAGCGCCAGCCCATCGATGCCACCGTCGGGCGTTAACGGCAACGCCTCGTACTGAACACCGAACTCCTGCAGCGACCCCTGGCCGGAACCACGCAGTCCGATGACCTCTTCCAGGGTGTCGTAAGGGCGTCCGGTGATGGAGAGCAGGCGATCACCAGGACGCAACACCCCGAACAACGCCGCCGAAATGGCATGGGTCCCGCTGACGAACTGCAGACGAACCGCCGCCATCTCCGCGCCAAGGACCTTGGCGAACACACGATCCACCAGCTCGCGCCCCTGGTCCCCATGGCCATAGCCGGTCAGCGAAGCAAAGTGCTGCGTGCCAAGCCGCTCAGACGAAAAGGCATCCAGGACTCGCTGAAGCCGTGGAGCGACGCCCCGGGTGCGTTGCTCGGCGCCGGCCTGTTGGTCCATCAGCACCTGATCCACCAGACGCCTTGCCCGTGCATGGACAACAGCGCTGACGTCACACCTGTTCACAGGTCAATCACAGCTCCAATCCAGCAGCATGAACGTCCGGCCACGGGTCAGAGCGTCAATTCCTTTAGATTTCAGCTCTTCATGACACCATCCGCTCCCTGTTCTCCTGCTTGAGCGGCTTTTTGTCACCACCTGGAGTTTCCTGTTGGTTTCCACTCAAACAGCTGAGACCCGTGAGCTTCGGCAGCGGGCAGCGCTGAACGCTCCGCGCGGACCGCTGCCGAGCCGTCAACGCCGCCTCAAAGCAGGGACAACCAGCTTCATGCTGGTCATGCATGTCCTGGCAACCGTGGCATTGCTGCCGCGTTTCTGGAGCTGGCAAGGCATAGCAGCCTTTGCAATTCTCTACTGGATGACTGTGCTGGGCGTCACCCTCGGCCTGCATCGCCTGGTCGCCCATCGCAGCCTGGAAGTGCCTGTGTGGGTGGAAAGAGTTCTCGTGGTCATGGGAACACTGGCTTGCCAGAGCGGCCCGATCGAATGGGTCGGCCTCCACCGCCATCACCATCGCTTCTCCGATCAACCGGTGGATCACCACGATGCCGGTCGTGGGCTGTGGTGGAGTCACAGCGAATGGATGCTCCACGACATTCCTGCCCTGAAGGAACTCGACCGTTATGCCGGTGATCTTCTGGCTAATCCGTTTTACCGCTGGCTGGATCGATGGTTTTTGCTGCTTCAGATTCCCCTTGGTCTTGGTCTCTACTGGTTCGGAGAGGCAGCTCAAGTGCATGGTGGCGGTTTGGGCCTTGTGCTCTGGGCCATTCCGCTGAGGCTTGTCGTCGTTTATCACGTCACCTGGCTGGTGAATTCAGCAACACATGCGTTCGGCTACCGCAATTTCGATTGCCCGGATCTGTCGAGGAATTGCTGGTGGGTCGCCTTGCTGTCGTTCGGTGAGGGCTGGCACAACAACCACCACGCCCATCCTGCGAGTGCCCGTCATGGACTGCGCTGGTTTGAATTCGACCTCACCTGGCAGCACGTTCGCTTGTTGAAACGTCTGGGACTGGCCCGCCGCGTGCGGATGGCTCACTATCGCCCCTGACGCAAACGTTCCAACAACGCTTCTGGACCTGTTGCCACAACAGATCCCATACCGAGTGCTTCGACCGTACCCATCAGTTCAGGCAGCTCAGCATCCAATTCAGCCGCGGTGTAATCACGGACACCGGCCATGACTTCAGCGAAACGCTCCCGCCGTTGCCGCTTTTGCACTGGATAGGCCTCCAACACGGCATTGCGGCACTGTCTCCAGGTTTTTCCATCACTCAACAAGTCAGCCAAGGCGCCACTCAACGCGGCCGCTTCATCGTCACGAATGCGCAGGTCAAACCCTGGTGGCAAGGGACGCAGGCCAACAAAAATTTCCAGCAGCTCACCCGCAGCTAGGGCAGCACCGTTGCCATCGAGCAGGGGCAGGGCTGATTGCCGCAGGGCGGTTTGCAGCTCTTCCTGTTCATCCAGCCGCTTCTGGGAGGCTGCCGTGAGCGATCCATCCATCGACGCTTCTGACAGCCACTGGTTGCAACTCCCGAGTGCGAGAAACACCTCAGGGCCAGGGGAAGAAAGCTTGCGATTGCGAAGGTTGGAGATCTGAGAACTGTGCAGGCGACCGAAATCGAGCAGCTCCGCCAAAGCTGGAAGAACACGGTGGGACCAGCCATTGCGCTCGTGCCAGGCCTTAAGCATGGCCGCGAAGGCTCCATGGCCTGCATCAAGCTGTTCGCGGTAGCCCACACCAGGACGATTCACTCGCCAAAGGGTAAACGCAGCGATACCAACACGCATGGCTTAGCCATACGGATTCGTATTGTTACCATTGCCAAATGAATATGGATTCAATCCTATGACCGTCGCCCCTCCAGCGGCATCCATCTCGCCTCCAGCCCGATCAGCAACCTTGCACCGGTCCCGCCCGGGCGGGACCACCCCCAGCGATAGCCCAGGCCGCCGCTGGGGAACCATCGGCTTTATGGCTGCCATCCACATCCTTGCTGCCTTGGCGCTTCTGCCGATGTTCTGGAGCTGGCAAGCCGCCTCCACCCTGCTGATCCTCTATTGGGTCACCGCCTGTCTGGGCGTGACCATCGGTTACCACCGACTGCTCTGCCACCGCTCCTTCCGCCTGCCCCAATGGCTCGAGCGATTCTTTGCCACGTGCGGCGCCTTGAGCTGCCAGCAGGGCCCCATTGACTGGGTCGGCCTGCATCGCCACCACCACAAGTTTTCTGATACGGATGCTGATCATCACAACAGCAACCGCGGCTTCTGGTGGAGCCACATGGGGTGGATGTTTGAGGAGATCCCAGCGATGGCGACGGTGCCGCGTTTCACAGCAGATCTCGCCAAAGACGCCTACTACCGCTGGCTGAACAAGCATTTCCTGTCACTGCAACTCCCCCTGGCCGGCCTTCTCTTCTGGATCGGCACCGTGACGGGTGCCGGCGGATGGGCCCTGGTGCTGTGGGGAATCCCTCTGCGACTGGTGCTCGTCTATCACGTCACCTGGCTGGTGAATTCCGCCACCCACTGCTGGGGTGACGCTGTGCACCCCAGTGGTGACAAGTCCCGCAATAACGCTTGGGTCGCCGCCCTGACCTTCGGTGAGGGCTGGCACAACAACCACCACGCCTTCCCCCATTCGGCCAAGCACGGCTTGGAATCAGGCCAGATCGATCTGACCTGGCAGCACATCCGTCTGCTGCGCGCCATGGGTATCGCCAAGCAGGTCCGCCTACCGGCTGGTTGAAGATCACCTCACATAGGTAAGATCAATGACTGGCCTTTTGGCAGTCGATCGTCCCCGGAACCCCATGCCCAAGCGTGTCCAAGTCGTCCTGAATGAGGACATCCTCAGCCTCGGAAAGGATGGTGATTTGGTGGATGTGGCTCCCGGCTATGCCCGCAACTTCCTCCTTCCATTCGGGAAGGCCGTCCCAGTCACCCCCGCGGTGATGAAACAAGTTGAGCATCGCCGCGCCAAGGAAGTCGAACGTCAGGCTGCTCTCAAGCAAGAAGCTCTGGATTTCAAAACGGCTCTTGCCACCATTGGTCGCTTCACAGTCAAGAAGCAGACCGGTGAGGACAACGTGCTGTTCGGAACCGTGACCAATGGCGACGTCGCGGAAGCCATTGAAGACGCCACAAAGAAAGAGATTGATCGCCGCGACATCGTGGTTCCAGAGATCCACCGCACAGGGAGATACACCGTCCACATCAAATTGCACACCGAGGTCACCGCTGAAATCAACCTGGAAGTGGTCAGCTACTGACCACCTTGCGCACGACAACGCTGAACCCCGTCAGAGTGAATCCTGTCCTTAGCGGCATCTCTTTGTCATGGTGAGCGTCCCGGCAACCGAGAACGACGACAGCGCTCGGGGGGGACGCAGGGCTTTCAGTGGATCGCGACGCGATCAAGAGCCCAGCTTCGAAGCACTTCCAGATTCGGTTCCACCACAGAATCTGGAAGCCGAGGAAGCGGTCTTGGGAGGCATCCTGCTGGATCCGGATGCCATAGGCCGGGTGGCGGATGTGCTCCAACCCGAGGCGTTTTACCTCAATGCCCACCGGGAGATCTTCCGCACCGCCCTGATGCTGCATGGCCAGGGCAAACCGACGGATCTCACAGCGATGAGCGCCTGGTTGGCGGACACCGGCTCGCTCGAGAAAGTCGGCGGCAATGGTCGACTCGTGGAGCTGGTGGAACGAGTTCCCTCCACCGCTTCGATCGAGCAGGTGGCCCGCCTGGTGATGGACAAATTTCTTCGTCGCCAGCTGATCCGTTCCGGAAATGAAGTGATCAAGCTTGGGTTTGACCAGAGCCTGCCGATGGATCAGGTGCTGGACAAAGCCGAGCAAACGATCTTTGCCATCAGTCAGGAGAAGCCCTCCAAAGGGCTGACACCCACGGCCGAAATCCTCACCCAGACGTTTGAAGAAATCGAAAGCCGCTCCCTGGGCACCTCAGTGGCCGGCATTCCAGTGAACTTCTACGACCTGGATGCAATGACCCAGGGACTGCAACGCAGCGACCTGATCATCGTGGCCGGCAGGCCGGCCATGGGCAAAACCTCGATCGTGCTCAACCTGGCCAAAAACGTGGCCCAACTGCACGACCTGCCGGTGTGTGTGTTCTCACTGGA
>MDTB01009875.1_pt1 | contig 11576 bp, 10 predicted proteins | sample 811161 | NCBI WGS metagenome assembly MDTB01 (sample SAMN05326650, study PRJNA326480) | marine metagenome | isolation source: seawater | place: Mediterranean Sea | collected 2009
ATGGTGGAATAATGATAAGCGCAAGTCACAACGGAATTGAATGGAATGCTCTAAAATTATTTAATTCAAAAGGAGAATTTATATCAAAAGATGATTTTGATAATATTAATTCCATTATAGACAAAAAATCATTTAGTTATGAAGATGCAAAATCAGCTGGAAAAATTATTACTCATTCGAATTCAATCGAGCAACACATAGAATTAATTTTATCCAATAACCTAGTAAAAATAAATAAAATTAAAAATGCAAAACTTAAGGTTGTAGTTGACGGTATAAATTCCACTGGAGGCATTGCTGTTCCTCATTTATTAGACAAGTTAGATGTAGAAGTTGTAAAATTAAATTGCGAACCAGATGGAAATTTTATTCATGATCCCGAGCCCCTCGAGAAAAATCTTATTGAACTGTCAAAGTCAGTAGTCAAAAATAGTGCTGATCTTGGGATAGCTGTTGATCCTGATGTAGATCGATTGGCTTTTATAGACGAAAAGGGCATATATTTTGGAGAGGAATATACTTTAGTAGCCTGTGCTGATTATGTCCTTAATAAAAATTCTGGGCCAACAGTCTCAAATCTTTCCTCTACTAAAGCTTTAAGGGAATTAACTGAATTTAAGGGATGTAATTATTTTTATTCTGCAGTAGGGGAGGTAAATGTTGTTGAAATGATGAAGAGCAAAAATGCTGTGATTGGTGGCGAAGGCAATGGAGGTATAATTTTACCATCCATACATTATGGAAGAGATGCCTTAATAGGTATCGCTCTTTTTTTATCTCACCTTGTTGAAAAAAGTAGTTCTGTATCAAACCTTAGGAAACAATATCCATCATATTATATGGCAAAAAAGAAAATAGATATTACTGATGTTTCTTTTGAAAAAATTTTTAAAAATTTAAAAATAAAGTTTTCAGATTGTGAAATTATCGAAATAGATGGTTTAAAAATAAATTTTAAAGATACATCTTGGGTACATCTTAGAAAATCTAACACAGAGGATATAATTCGAATTTATTCAGAGTCTGATAATATTTTAAAAGCAAATCAAATTGCTGATAAAGTTATAGATCTCATAGAAAATTTATAATTGATTTTAATGAACCATATGTTTAAACCTGTTATGAGTCCAAAGGTATTCAGAAGGGTTTTGCACTATTTGTCTTTCTAATTTATTAAAAAATAAATCGGTTATTTCATTATCTTTGTATTCCAATGGATTCATTGCTAAAACGGATATTTCTGCTTCGTAAAAACCTCTTTTTACCCTATTTATTTGACAATAGAATATTGGAAAATTATAGTTTTTTGCAATTCTCTCAGCACCTGTGAAAACAGGCACTTTAGTTCCCATAAAAGCCCTTACATATGATTTTGAATCTTTTTTTGGAGATTGGTCACCAATAAAACCGAGTAAACCATAATTATTTGAACTTTTCATTGATTCAATAAAGTCAAAAGTTTTATATCTAGACAATAAAAATGATCCATATTTCTCTCTAGACATTGTCATTTTTTTTTCGAAGTATTTATTTGTCAGAGGAGTATATATTCCATAAGCGTTTCCTATCAAATGACTCCCTATTGTGAGCATACCTTCCCAATTTGAAAAATGACCAAGTAATAGTATAGTACTTTTTCCTTTTCTTTCTTCATTATTTATTAACTCAATATTTTTAAAATTATACCTTTTAAGCATTTGATTTTTTGATATTGAAAAGTTTTTAATCATCTCTACCATCAAATCTGAAAAATGGTTATAAAATTGTCTTTCAATTTTCTTTATTTCCCTAAATGACTTTTTTGGAAAACTTAAGGTCAAATTTTTTCTAACAATTTTAAGTCTAAATTTTACAACCCTATAAAGAAAAAAAGATAATAAATCCGATAATAGATATAATATAGAGTGGGGTAGATAGGACAAAAAAAGGAGAAGTGGATATGTTAATAAAAATAGAAATAAATGCAAGCCATAAATTTTTTTCAAATATAGTTATATTTGAAATATACTATCATTATGTTAGGCATATCAAATCTTTTATTTAGTTTAATATTGTCAATAGTTTTAATAAGCCTAAACGCATTAAAAAACTATTCAAATTTCGAAAAGTTTAAATTGAATGTTGGAAAAGTAAATTCAGGAGAATATTATAGATTACTATCATCTGGTTTTCTTCATGGAGACATACAACATCTACTATTTAATTGTTTTACATTATTCATTTTTGGAGATACAGTAATCACGAGTTTAGGAGAAATTAATTTTGTTTTACTTTATTTCTCTTGTCTTATTTTTAGCGGTTGGCTTTCTGTGTATTTTAATAAAAATAATAGTTTTTATTCTGCCGTTGGAGCAAGTGGAGCTGTAATTGGAGTAGTTTATAGTTCTATTTTACTTTATCCGGGTATGAAGTTGGCATTTTTATTTTTTCCTATTCCTATGCCTGCATATTTATTTGCGATAGGATATTTACTTTACAGTCTTTATGGGATTAAAAAATTAAACGATGGAATTGGACATGAAGCACATGTTGGAGGCGCTTTATCGGGCCTAGTAATAACATGTCTTTTCAAACCCAACGTCATTATAGAGTCATTTTATCTTTTAATTGTTATGGTTACAATAACTGTGATTGGTTTTTTTAGCATTAAAAAAAACTAATTGTTTAAAATCTCATTTATTTTTGAAGCCAACACTGCACCACGAAGATTCTTATCAATTATACGACCTTCTTTGTCTATGATAAAGGAGGCGGGTATAGCCCTTATATTGTATAATTTTGCAATTGGGTCTTGCCAAAATTTAAGATTCGAAATATGACTCCATATAAGGCCATCGTCCTCAATTGCTCTCAACCAACTAGACCTATTTCTATCTAAAGACACGCTAACTATTTCTAATCCCTTAGGGTGCATTTCCTTGTAAAGTCTTACTAAATTTGGATTTTCCACTCTGCATGGTCTACACCAAGAGGCCCAAAATTCAATTATAGTAACCTTACCTTTCAAATTCGACAAATTAAGTACTTCTCCAGAAGGAGAAGGTCCTTCAAAATTGGGAGCAATTTCACCTATTGATGTCACCTCTATTGGGGCATTAACTTTTTCGACCAAAATTTTTCCGACTCGACTATTTAAAAACTCTGGATTATAGGTAGCTACTATTTCTTTAGCAGACTGAATGTCGATTGTTTTTTCATTAATAAGCTTTTCAAGCATAAGTACAGATAAATATGAACCTTTTTCTTTTTTGGCTAATTCTGATTCAAAATTCAATAATTCAGTTTGAGTTGATCTGTATTGATTTTGGAGGTCTTCAACCAATAAATTGTCTCCAAGTGAGTTCGCAATTTGTATTTCATTCACAATTTTATTCAAATTGCTAACAATCGATTTTGTTTTAATTCTATAAAGATTTAAATCATCATTTGACTTAGTTCCTTTTATCCTGGATAAATCTAAACTGTCTTTGTATAGATTTACATCGACTTTACCTAATTCTAATATAAATGGAATATTAACATCTTTACCTTTTATAGCTAAAAAATTCACGTCAATCTCATTAAGCTCTGAGAAAAAATTAAATCTACCTTTACGAACTATTGCTGAATCCATTGCTATAGGCTGATTTACAGAATTAGGTACAATTCTATAAATAATTACTCCATCATCTAGATCTGTTGTGCCATTTAACTTAAAGGAGTTGTTGTTTTCGTCACAACTAAATAAAATAAATAAAAAAACAGTAACTATAATTCTCAAGAGGAAATTTTATTTAAAATTAGTGAAACTTATTTAATTAAAATTATAAGTTATTCATCAGATAATTATAACCTATCAATAAACCTTATATTTGCATAAAGTTTTAACGGTGGCTGGAAATAAATTTGGTAATCTTTTTTCTCTTACAACATTTGGAGAATCGCATGGACTAGCTATTGGTGGAATAATTGATGGATGTCCTGCAGGTGTAAAAATAGATCAAAAAATAATACAAAAAGACCTTGATAGGAGAAAGCCTGGGCAGTCAAAAATAGTTTCTCAAAGAAAAGAAAATGATATAGTTGAAATTTTCTCTGGTATTTTTGAAGGGAAATCTACTGGAACACCAATTGGCTTTATAATTAAAAATAAAGACCAAAAAACCAAAGATTACAGTCATATAAAAGATTCATATAGACCTTCCCACGCGGATTTTGTTTACGATGAAAAATACGGATTTAGGGACTATAGGGGTGGTGGTAGAAGTTCTGCTAGAGAGACAGCAATTAGAGTTGTTGGAGGTTCCATAGCAAAACAGTTTTTAAAAGATATAGTAGTCCAAGCATATGTTTCAAGAGTTGGTGATGTTAAAGTTGATAAACATTATTCTGAGCTGGACCTAAGTAAAACAGAAAATAATATGGTAAGATGTCCTGATTTAGCCACAGCTAAAAAAATGGAAGAACTTATTAAATCAATTCGAAAAGAAGGTGATACAGTTGGAGGAATAATTACTTGTGTAGTTAAAAATGTACCCACAGGCCTAGGGGAGCCTGTTTTTGACAAATTACACGCTCAGTTAGGAGGTGCAATGCTTTCAATAAATGCTGTAAAAGGTTTTGAGTATGGCAGTGGATTTGAATCATCCAAATTTAAAGGTAGTGAACACAATGATATCTTTCAAAAAGATGGTTCAACCTCAACAAACTATTCAGGAGGAATACAAGGAGGTATATCTAACGGTATGGATATATATTTTAATGTTGCTTTTAAACCAGTAGCAACTGTTATGAAAAAACAAAAATCGATAAATAAAGATGGTAATGAGATTATTTTAGAAGCCAAAGGTAGGCATGACCCTTGTGTTTTACCAAGAGCAGTTCCAATTGTTGAATCAATGGCAGCTTTAGTTATTGCTGATTATATTTTAATTAAGAGAGCTAATAAAAAATAATTTGCATGAAAAATCTACCACTACATTGGAAAATAATAATAGGAATGTTTCTAGGAATTTTTTTTGGTTTAGTATTGAGTTTTTTTCCTCCTGGAAAAATTTTTATAAGTAATTACATAAAACCCTTCGGAACAATATTCATAAATTTATTAAAGTTAATTGCCATCCCTTTAATTTTGGCCTCTCTAATTAAAGGTGTTTCCGATTTGAAAGATATATCTAAGCTTTCAAAAATGGGTGGTAGAACTATAATAACATATATGTTTACGACTGTAATAGCTGTAATTATTGGGCTTGTGCTAGTAAATTTAATTAAACCTGGAAATTCAATCTCTAATGAAACAAGACTAGAATTAATAGAAGCGTATTCTAGTAGTACCGAAGAAAAGAGAGAAGCTGCAAACAAACAAAAATCTGCTGGTCCACTTCAAGCACTGGAAGATATTGTACCAGAAAACATTTTTAAATCTTTTACTAGCAACAAAAACATGCTGCAAGTAATTTTCTTTGCACTATTCTTTGGAATTGCAATGATTTTGTTACCTGAGAAAAAAGTTCATCCAGTAAAAGAATTTATTGACTCGTTAAATACTATTATCTTAAAACTAATTGATCTTATTATGCTCTCAGCGCCCTATGGCGTATTTGCATTACTTGCTACGCTCGTAGTAGAAGCTCCAAGTTTAGAATTATTTGCGGCTCTTGGTCTTTACTCAATTACTCTTTTAGTGGGTTTAGCAATGATGATTTTAGTTTATGCAATAATTGTGAAATTACTTACTGGTAAACGTCCAGGTGAGTTTTTTAAGGGTATTGCACCAGCTCAACTTCTTGCGTTTTCTACAAGTTCAAGCGCGGCAACTCTTCCCGTTACTATGGAATGCGTTGAAAAAAACCTTGGTATTAACAAAGAGGTAAGCAGCTTTGTTCTACCCATTGGAGCGACGATAAACATGGATGGTACAAGTCTTTACCAAGGAGTGGCGGCAGTATTTATTGCTCAAGCATTTGGATTAGATTTAGATTTATCGTCTCAACTGGGAATAATTTTAACGGCAACTTTAGCTTCAATTGGAACGGCTGCGGTTCCTAGTGCAGGTATTGTAATGCTCGTAATTGTATTGGCTCAAGCTGGTATTCCTGAAGCAGGACTTGCATTGATATTTGCGGTAGATCGACCACTTGATATGTGCAGAACAATAGTTAATGTAACAGGGGATGCAGCAGTTTCCTCCATAGTTAATAAATCATTAGGCAACAAGTAGTTATCAATCAATCTAAATATTTGTGCTTAAAAGATGGACTCGGAGTAGGGCAGATTTCATAATTTCCAAACCATTTATATCGATTCCTAGCTATAAACCTATATATTCCGTCTGTTAAAAACTTAGGTATAATTGAAAAAATTAAAATTAGATTAAATAACCCGCCAAGTGTTTTCATTATTTTAAAAAAAGCCCTCGACTCTGTGTAGATCCCATCTAGTTGATCCCATACGATAACAGTATCCTTGTTTGAAATGTTTATATCCCTGTAAGAAGCAAAATTTATAGCTAAATTACTATCTAAAGATGAAAATCTCAATTTGTCACTTTTATCCCATCTGCAAAGAGTGCGAATCCAAAAATTACAAAATACGCAAGGTCCATCAAAAAATATTATTAAGGGTTTCATTTTGCTTTTACTAATTCAATTTCAGTTAGACTAATTTGTGTTTTAAAATTACCATAATTTACAATTGCTTTATTCTTTTTTATCGAATCAATTATACCTTGCGATTTCCCTGTTGGTATTTTTACTGTATCACCAACAGAAAATTTAATCTCAACTTTTTTCTTTAATTTTTTTTTCTTTTTGATTTTTAAAATATCCTTTTTGGATTCATCTTTAATTTTCAAAATCTCTTTTGCAGTTGTGTTTTTATTACTAGATTTTTTCTTCTCCTTTTTCTTGTTTTCAATTTCAATTATATTAAACATTTCAGAAATTAGTCTCCTTTTCTTTCCATGTTTGTTATAATTTTCTACTAGATCATTGAATTTATTTCCAATATTTATTATTTTTTTTTCATGTTCATAAAGAAGATTATATTTTGAAAGCTTATTGGTTAGTTTCTCATTTAAAACTTCATTTTCATCCTTTTTAGCCCTTGCATCCATTTGTAGTCTCTTAAGCTCACTCAACTCATCATTGTTTTTTATTCTTTCTTTTTGCAGTTTAGAAATTACTCCTTCAAAACGAACCTTGTCTAAATCAACCTTATCTTTGGCTTTATCTATTAAAAAAATTTCAATACCATTTTTACTAGCTACTTCAAATGTATAGGAGCTTCCAGCTTCGCCGGTTATGAGCTTAAATAATGGTTCAAATGATTCAGAATCAAATTGCATATTTGCATTATCCATAAAATCTAATTCGCTAGCCATTACTTTTAAGTTAGAGTAATGTGTTGTTATAATCCCAAATGCACCTGAATCATAAAATTCTTTCAAAAAGACTTCAGCTAAAGCACCACCAAGTTCAGGATCTGAGCCAGTACCAAACTCGTCAATTAAAAAGAGAGTGTTTTTATCACAATTTTCTAAAAAATATTTCATGTTTTTCAGCCTATAGGAATAAGTGCTCAGTTGGTTTTCTATGGATTGGTTATCTCCAATATCAGTTAAGATTTGATCAAAAATAAAAATTTTGGATTTAGGGTGTGTTGGAATTAAAATTCCACTTTGAAACATTAATTGTAGAAGCCCCATCGTTTTTAAAGTAATACTTTTCCCTCCAGCATTAGGTCCCGATATTACAAGAATTCTCATTTCATCCTTAATTAAAATATCTTGTGGGAATGTGCTTAAGTCATTATCTTGATTATGTTTTAAAAGAAGCGGGTGGTATGCACCATAAAGCTTAATTTCTCTGTTTTCTGAAATATTTGGTTTTACTGCATTAATTGAAAAAGCATGTTTTGCTCTTGAAAAAACTGAATCCAAATTTGTTAGATATTTTACATAATCCTCAAAAACACCACAATAGGGCCTAAAAAAATCTGTTAATTCTTTTAAAATTCTCTTAATTTCTTCCCTTTCTTCGAATTCTAAATTATTTAATTCAAGAGAATATTTCATTGTTTCCTCTGGAGAAACATAAACAATACTCCCAGTTTTTGAACTTCCTATTATTGTTCCATTTACTTTTCTTCTATGAGATGACTTTACCGCCAGTACTCTACGGTTATCAACAAAACTTTCTTTAATGTCATCTAAATAATCTGTAGAGTTGTAATATTTGAGTGCATCTTGAAATGTTTTACCAATCTTTGATTTTACAATACCAATTTCTTTGCGAACTGAAAATAATTTATCAGAGGCATTGTTATGTATATTCCCATAATTATCTATTACGGATGAAATTTTCTTTTTTGGCTTCTCGTCAAATTCAAGATGGGTAGACATACTATGAAGAGCAGGGTAATAGCGTTTAAATTTTTTAAAAAACTTGATTAGTTTATTTACAGTATAATTTGTGTTAGATATTTTTCTAAACCCATCAATTTCTATTGTACTATTTTCTATTTTAAGAAGCCTAATTTCTTTTAAAAATTCATCGAAATAATGAGTAGGAATCTTATTTTCATTATCAAATGAAGAGGTATATTCCGAAACAAGATCTAATTGGTACTCTATCTCGTCTTTTTCATTAATTGGTGATATATTAAGTGTTTCTTCTTTTCCGATTGAAGTAATTGCGAAAGATGAAATCTGTTCCAATAGTGTTTGAAATTCTAGATCTACTGCTGTTTTATTGGGAATATTCAAAACTTAAATTTCATAAATTAGTTGACAAAATTACTCAAAATATGAAGGTAAGCATACATAAGAGTTGGGAAAAGCAGCTTAAATCAGTTTTTGAAGATCCATTTTTTCATGCTCTTGTTGATAATGTTAAGCATGAATATTCAAATAATATATGTTACCCTCCAGGTAAATTGATTTTTAAAGCTTTCGATGACTGTCCATTCGATAAAATAAAAGTGGTCATAATAGGGCAGGACCCTTACCATGGAATAGGACAGGCAAATGGACTATGTTTTTCGGTAAAAGACAATATTCAACATCCACCTTCACTTGTAAACATATTTAAGGAAATAGAAAAGGATCTTAACATCCCTTATCCTAGTAGTGGTGACCTTACAAGATGGTCCAAACAAGGTATTTTTCTTCTAAACTCTGTATTAACAGTAAAAGCAAATCTAGCAGGAAGTCATAAAAACATTGGTTGGCAAAAATTTACAGATATTGTTATAAATACCATATCTAGAGAAAAAAATAATATTGTTTTTCTTCTTTGGGGAAAATATGCTAAAGAGAAAGCAAAATTAATTGATGAAAAAAAGCATTTAATTTTAAAATCAGGACATCCATCTCCTCTTAGTGCAAATAGGGGAGGGTGGTTTGGAAATAAACACTTCAGTACCTGCAATAAATACTTAAATAAGAAAGGTATAAGGCAAATAGACTGGTAGATTTTAATTATATAATCCCCTTACATTTAAAAGGGGACTATTTTATAATTTTAGAAACTAATTTGGTGTAGTTGTACTTAATATTTCTCCTACAACAATGTTTTCCCATCCATTAGATAAAGTTTGTGTATCGTTTACTTTTGGAATTGGGGTAAATGATTTAGCACTTTTCAAAAAGACCTGCCCTGTAACATAATTCATTACATCGTCTCTGTTTTTAAATAGGTGCCAAGACATTACATTTGTTGTTTGATTCCTGCTGGTTGGATAAATTTTAGTTCCTACTCCCCATCCATTTAATTTAGTTGAATTCATATTTTTTTTGTGCCATCCCATCCACGCCTTATCCATATTCAGATAAGCATTTACATCTTTTGCATGTCCAAAGTAAAATGCTACGTATTTAGATGGGCTTTTAGTTGCTATTTCCATATCTTGTTTATAGTAGTATCTACCAGAGTCTTCAAAAAAATCTCTAAAAAGAACATCTGATTCGATTCCTAACACTTGTTCAGTATTTGCCCACCAATTAAAGTTTTTATTCATTTGTTCTATACTTTCAAATGCATTAACAAATATATAGTTGTAGCGTTGGCTTGCTTCATTAACCTCAAGTTTAAGTAAAGCCCATCCTCTAATGAGATCCTTGTCAACAGCGTCTTGAGCAACTTTTGACATATATTTAATTTCTATTTTTTCAAATAGTTCTCTGTTTTCATCAGAAATTTTCACCCCGTGTAAGAAAAATACTTGTGATATAGAGAAATTCGATATAAATAACGTTAATAATAATGCGATTTTTAATTTCATGATTTATTCTAGTTTATGGTTATAGACAAATTTAAAATAATAATTGTTTCGTTAAGATAGTAGAAGTGTAATTTTTAACTTTACATTGTATTATTAAAAATTTAAAATTGTAAAAACACATAAAAATGAAAAAAATTATTTTACTATTTGTTGTTTCATTGGCAGCTTATTCCTGTGAAGCACCAAGGGCTAATGAAAAAAATGTTAAATCCCAAGAAGCGGCTCAAATTGAATATCACATAACTGACTGGGAAAGATCAAAAAATCACACATTAGCAGTTATAGAGGCTATGCCGGAAGATAAGTTAGATTACAAAGCGACACCAGAAGTAAGAAGTTTTGCTTTTGATATAAAACATATGATAGGTGGAAACTATGGTATGATGTCTAATGCTCTAGGGGTAGAGGCACCTAAGTTTGAAGCGGAGTTAGTAAAAACAAAGGCAGAGATGTCTCAGGCAGTTACTGAATGCTATGATTGGGTTATTAAAAGTTTAGGTGAGTTTGATACATCAAAAAACTCTGAGATGATTGAATATTTTGGAAAGTATAAACTGACAAGAGCAAGAGCTATTTTTAAGGTATATGAGCATCAAGCACATCATAAATCAAAAGCTATTGCAAATCAAAGATTAGCAGGTGCAACACCTCCTGGGTATGTTCTTTTCGATTAAGATATTAAATACCCTCCAAAAGGAGGGTTTTTTTATGTTCAATTAAAAATTCTTTCCTAATTCAAATCTTTAATTATCTTTATAAAAGTGAGAATAATTTAATAACCATAAAGATCACTTTTCATAAACAATCTCTCCCTATATTTAAAAGATGTCAAAATTACCTGAAAAGCATCAATTTTTAGATTTATCTGATTACGGTCGTTTTCTTGGACACTTTATAGCCACTAAGCTTCAAAATACTCCTTTGACGCCTGTTCATGTAACTACCATGTTTCTAATTACTGGATTTATAGCTATAGGGTTATTGCTAAAAGGATATTTTATTACCTCAGCTTTTTTGTTACTCTTAAAATCAATTTTAGATGCTGCAGATGGTGATTTAGCACGTCTTAAAAAAAAACCGTCTTATGTTGGCCGTTATTACGATTCAATATCAGATCTAATACTAAATTTTTGTTTTTTGCTGTCCCTTTGGTACATAACTGATATTTCAATTATTTATATGTTAATTGCATTTTTATCAATTCAACTTCAAGGAACGCTTTACAATTACTACTACGTAATTTTAAGAAATTCAGTAAAAGGTGATTCAACTAGTCGAATTTTCGAAAATACTACACCTAAGGCATTAAATGGAGA
>MDTB01043179.1_pt1 | contig 11576 bp, 9 predicted proteins | sample 811161 | NCBI WGS metagenome assembly MDTB01 (sample SAMN05326650, study PRJNA326480) | marine metagenome | isolation source: seawater | place: Mediterranean Sea | collected 2009
ACAGATTTTAGATGATTTTTCAGTGTCGATCATCGGTACATCCATTCGCGCCATCATATTGCGGAAAGACGATTTATCGGCGAAAAGCTTATCGCGCGCTTCTTTCATTAACTCAAGGCGGCGTACATTACGCTTTCTACGCGCTTTAACGCCGCGTGAGGCCCATTCGACTTCTTGCTGCACCATTTTCTCACGGTTTTTAATCTCGCGCGCCTCTTGCTCAATTAACGCTGATGACCATTCATCAAAATAGCCAAAGCCGCGTGTACAAACGCGCACACCGCCGCGATCAATCCAAAAAATACGGTTCGTTATATTAGCTAAAAACGCCTTGTCGTGGCTAACGCAGAGCATTGTGCCGCTATAGCCATTTAAGAAACCCTCTAACCATTCAATGCCCTCTAAATCCAAATGGTTGGTCGGTTCATCTAATAACAGTAAATCAGGTTCTTCGACCAAGGCGCGCGCAAGGCAGGCACGGCGGAGCTGCCCACCAGATAAATCTGTCATCATCGCTTCGGGCTCTAAGCCAAGCGGCATTAAAATCATATCGACTTTATAATCTTGGGATTCTTCTTTGCTTTCTTTGCTCAAACCGCCAAAGGTGAAATCAAAAACACTCTCGCCCGCTTTGGGTTCAATATCTTGCTGCATATAGCCAACGCTTAAGCCCTGCACCGTCCAACGCTCGCCCTCATCAAGCTCTTTTTCACCGGTAATCATCCGCATCAGCGTGGTTTTGCCCGCGCCATTACGCCCAACCAAAGCAATGCGGCTGCGCTCATGAATATTCAGCGTCAGATCATCAAAAATGACCTTGCCTGATAATGTTACGCCCGCTTCTTGCAGCGCTAAGATTAATTGTTCACTCATAACCATATACATACAAAGAAAAAAACGCCGCGTAAAGCGGCGTTTTATGTTTCATCATTTAATATATTAGGGCTGCGGCGTGTTTTGATCGCCTTGCGCTGCTGGCGCGCCTGCGTCTTTGCGCAAGCCGGCATATTCATTTGCGCCTAAGAATTTCTTCAGCTTCTCGCTTGTATTCGCGCTAAGCTCAGGCGCTTTGGCAATGCGCTCTAACGCGCCATGCATTTTGTCGCGAATATCATCTTTATATTGCCCATAGCTCGCAAGATTATCGACAAGGCGCGATGCAAGCTGCGGATTGCGCTGATCTTCCGCACCAGATTCCAATTGAATGATTTTATCTGCGAGTAAAGTATAACCGCTGCCATCAGGCGCATGGAACAGACCGCCATTTCCTGCAAGGCCGTTAAATAATGAACGAATACGGTTCGCCGTAATATTCGATTTATTATCGGCGTGATTGCACAAATCAGCGAAAGCTTGCCCATCCTGCGCTGAGGAAGCAACGATTTGCGCCCAGCTATCCGTCGCAGTGACGTAATCTTTGTGCTGCGCGTAAAAATCATCACGGTAATGCGCATGGTCAGCCTGTGCCATTTTGCTGCCCATAATCGCAACAAAAGCGGCTTGCTTATCATTAAAGTTATTCGACATGCTGTAATGCGCTTTCAAAAGCGGATAAGCCGCGGCCTCCTCGCTTGCCGCAATATAATGTAAGGCTTTGTTCATCAAGGCGCGGCGGCCTTTTTCTGCCATATTATACGCGTAAGGCTTATTATAATCAGCTGTGTTTTGGTAAGTATCAATCCATTTTGAATAAAGCGTCGTCGCGATATTCTGTGAAAGGCTCTGGCGTACTGCGCCAATCTGCACAGGGTCACGCTTGGCAAAGTTTTGCGCAATCATCGCCGTTGATGGGATGTTGAGCATCAACGCTTTTACTTCATCATCAAGGCTAGCATCATCCAAAATTGTTTCAAACAACTGCGCGATACGCGGGTCAGCATTGTAAGTTTTACCGTTCTGCGCGACTTTAACGCCGCTAACAAGCTCACGTTCTAAAAACATTTGGATCGCCGACCAGCGGTTAAACATATCCGTATCATTTTTCGCTAAGAATAGCAGCTCATCACTGCTGTAATCCGCTTTAAGGCTCACTGGCGCTGAAAAATTACGCAGCAATGACGGTGTGCAGCCCTTTGGCACAAAATAGGCATATTGCTCCGACGCGCTATCAAGGTGAATAGTCTCTGACACCACCTCGTTACCATCTTTATCGAGCAAGCCAAACGCCACAGGGATAACGCGCGGCGCGCCATCTGATACGCCGTCAATTTTCGGCACATCTTGTTTAAGGTCAAGCAAGAAGCGCCCGCGCTTCTCATCATAAGACCAATCCGCCGTTAATGTTGGGCGGCCGCCTTGTGTGTACCAGAGCATAAATTGGTCTAAATTCACATTATTAGCATCGGCATGGGCGTTGACCCAGTCTTCCACCGCAACGGCCTGTCCATCATGGCGTTTAAAATAAAGGTCTGCGCCATCTTTAAAGCCTTGCTCGCCGACAATGCTTTTGAGCACGCGATTCACTTCAGCGCCTTTATTATAGACGGTTGAAGTATAAATATTATTCATCTCTTCAGCCTCTTCCATACGCGGCGCATGAACCATTGGGCCGTTATCTTCGCTGAACTGAGAAGCTTTTAGCGCCATCACATCTTGAATGCGCGTTGCCAATGCATTGCCCATATCAGCCGAGAATGACTGGTCACGATAAACGGTAAGGCCTTCTTTCAAACAAAGTTCAAGCCAGTTTTTAACCGTAACACGATTGCCCGTCCAGTTGTGGAAATATTCATGACCAATAACGCCTTCGACATTATAATAATCCGCATCATTCGCATATGAAGGATGCGCCAATAGATATTTAGGGTTAAAGACATTTAGCCCCTTATTTTCCATCGCGCCCATATTGAAATAATCATCAGCCACCACCATGTACTTATCAAGGTCATAAGCAAGTCCCCAAACATCTTCATCCCAGCGCATCGCGTTTTTCAGAGAATCCATTGCGTGCTGTAAGCCTTCTTTATATTTCGGCTCGGCATAAACTTCTAACTTCACATCACGCCCTGCATTGGTTGTGTATGTGTCTTCAATCATCGCGAAATTATTGCCACAAAGCGCAAATAAATATGTGGGTTTTAAAAATGGGTCTTCCCAGCGGCGGCGCACTAAGCCATCACCTAAGTCTTCTTCTTCGGTCATATTACCGTTCGACAAAGCATTTTGCACTTTGCTTGGGTCAAAAATAATATCTGTCGTGAATTTTGCTAAATTATCGGGGCGGTCAACCGCATATGTGATACGGCGGAAACCTTCGGCTTCGCATTGTGTGGTGTAACTGCCACCTTGTTTATATAAGCCTTCGGCTGCGCCGTTTTCTTTGGCGTTAAAACTGGTTTCAACTTCCAGCTCAAAGCTTTCTAATCCTGTATCTAACGTTAAAGTATCATCGCCCTTCACATAGCCCGCTTTCGGGTCTGTGCTGGCTGATAAAGCTTTACCGTTCACCTTAACGCTATCAAGGTCAAAATATTCGCCGTTAAGCACTAATGGTTCATTATGCTGACCATTACGCTTAATTTTGGTTTTTGTCACAATGCGCGCCTGCCCATCAACCCCGTCATCATCAAGGAAGAATGTCATATGGACTTCTGGCGTAAAATATTTTGGTGGTTGGTAATCCGCGCGGCGAATTGCTGTGCTTTGCTCAGCCATTGTGAAGTTCTCCCTAATAATATTATTTTTATGGCTGCTATTATTAAAGAATATTGCGCGTTATGTCAAGACAATTGCTCCCAAACTTCGCCCTCTGTATCTATATCCGAGACATCTTTATGGTGAATGTTCGCGCCGCGCATGTCATGCGCCTCCGCCGCGCGCAATTCTGGCAGCGCTTTTACGCGGACAATCCCTGCATATAAATTCGCAGGGAATAAAGTAATATTAACGCGGACATTGGATACCGCCTTATTATACGTGGCGCGCGCCAACGCAATTTCGCTTTCATTCGCGTAATATTGATCCATCAGCGCATCTAGCTGCGGATAGTCATGGTAATGCGGATATTGCGGAGCGAGGGCGAGCATAAAATGCATCATTTCGCCAAGTTTTTCAGCGTGAATAATATAACGCTGCAGCCCTGTTATATCGTAAATATACGGCGCAGGCGGTGGGTCGAGCAACAAGGCAACAAGGTCTGAGATTAATTCACGCTGGTCGTCCATAAATTTATCACAAAGCTGAACAATTTCAGGCGCATAAAGGTGACGTTTTTGCATCGCAACGTCAATACGCGCGACCTCACCATAGGCACGGTCTTTAATTTTCCCCAAATGGCGGCACCAGACATAGCTGGCAACAACAAAAAACACGAGAAAAGCAGATATGGAATAATTTACAGCGTCAAACATGGCGGAAGTATATCACACGCATAATAAAGAAAAATAGCGAAACTTAACGCTTAATACTTCCTTTGACAGTTTTCATAGAAAAAACGGCAGATAGATTCTATTTTTTCTTTAAAGCAGCCCTGACGAACATCATCGCAATATTGCACACGCCCACTACGTGAAAGACCATCCCAATACTGCTTAATTTCGCTAACGCCTTGCCTTGAATTAAGATATTCAGCGCTGTACCTACTCTCGCCATTTATGCGGTTTTGTGATGTAGCCGCGCCTGATGGAGGGTTATTTTGCAACTGAAGGAAATATTGCTGCATCGCCTGTTTCTGTGCCTGAGATTGCGCAGGGCTCTGCGCTTGCGCGGCTCTTTGTGCAAGCTCTTGCTTGGCACGCTGCGTTTGCTGCTGACTTTGCGTTTGGGCGCTGCGGTTCAAAGCATCCAAATAGCCCTCCGCGTTAACGCCTTGCGCGCCTGTTAAAAACACAGCCATCATCATCAGAAAACAAATTCTCACGCTTTACGACACCTTCCTGCAGAAGTTAACCTTCTTGATTTAAATATTCTAACGCATCTTCCATTAACACATCGTCAAATTCCAAAATAATATAATCCATGAATTTATTGATATCTTGTTCTTTTTCAATCTCAGCAAAGGCCAAAATCAACTCTTGATGCGTCTCGCTTTCCACCGCCAAGTTTTCTATTTCATCTAGCGCATCATCAACCCGCGCAAGGACAATCGGCTGTGCATCAGATGCAGCGCCCTGCGCGCCCAAAAGCGCCGCGCGCTCTGCCGCGAAATCATTTTGCGCCAACAAAGCCACGACAAGCACCACAGCGACAATACTTGCTAGCGCGTAAGCCGGCTTTAAAGCACGTCCCCATAGGCCAAAAACTGTGCCCATTACGCCTGTGCGCAAGCCCCCCTCATCGCGCGCTTCAGCTTGCGACGCGGCGTATTGTGCCTCCCTGACAATTTGCGCACGCGCAGCGGCAACAACATCCGTATTCAATGCTGGCACGGTAAAATCATCCAGCTGCGCATCGAGGCTCTGCGCCTGTAAATATAAATCCAAGGCGCCGGCATCTTCACGCAGGAAGTCTCTTAAAGCATCGACATCGGCCCCTTGCCAAAGGTTAAAATCGCTGCCGTAAATCGCCAAGTTTCGTTTAAATGTTTTTAAGGTAATATCACTCATATGACCTCCTGACTTTTTTGTAAATTTTGCTTTAATGCTTTGCGTCCACGCACCAAAAGGCTCTCAATCGCCTTGACTGAGATGCCCATCGCATCTGCCGCTTCTTTATTGCTCATTTCTTGGTAATAAACCAAAACCACCGCCTGACGTGCACGCGCTGGCAGGGTTTGCAGCGCGGCTTCAACATGCGCGCTGCGCTGTGCCTGCTCATGTTCAAAATCACTGCGCTCCGCCCCGTGCAAAGGGACGACATCAATATCAACCGCCGTTTGCACGGGTTGTCGTTTATTTTTACGCTGCACATCAATGCATAAATTTGTCGCCACGCGGTAAATCCATGCCCGCGCGGAAATATCTTTTTGTCGGCTCCAATGCATGGATTTTTGCCACAAATGCACCAATATATCTTGCAACATATCTTCACATTCTGCGCCTGTGAAACCAAGGCGATAAACAAGACGATTAAGCGCCGCGGCATAACGTTCACAAAAAACATCAAAAGCCGCATGCTGCCCTTCGGCCATGCCCATTAGCAATTCCCCGTCATTCATCGCGGAAAATTTATGCTGCACTTCATTATGTTTGAAAATCTTATCTCTCAATATACAAAACCTTTATCATCCCTTTATTCGCGGCACTTATCGCGGGCAAGGTCGCAGGCAAATTTCTTGTTTTCTTGCTGACATTTTTGCTGCAGTTTCTGGCAGAAAAAGGCGCGTTCTTCCGCGTCCGCATTTTGCCATTTTTCTTCTAGCTTTTTCTCGCGCGCGGCGCATCTTTGCAAATGTTCCTCTTTTAATTCTTCTAAGCGTGCGGCGCGCTGCGCAGGCGGCAAAGCCATCAATTCTTCTTTAAGTCGCTGTTTATTAAAATCAGGTCGTGGACTATGGCGCTGCTCATGGTTTTGTAGTGGCTCTGTGCGTTTCCCATCAAGGTGCATCCCCTCATGTGCATAGCCATCCTGTGCATAGACATGCGCTATCGTGCTAATCTGTATTAACATGATAAGAACCATCACTACTTTGATTCTTCTCTGCTGCATTACTGTTTTTTTCTTCCTTATAAATTGTGTAATAAGCCACGGCGCAAAAATGCGTTAGCGCTCCTGCATCGTGGCTAAAACCATTATTGTCCTATAGTTTCGCGCTTGTCTTTTAACTTTGCACGGTGCTCTTTTACTTTGTCATGATACGCCTTCGCTTTTTCACGGTGCTCTTCATGCTTTTCCTTATGCTCTTCTACGCGTTCTTTATGATTTTCCTGGCGCTCTTTGGCCCCCTCATGGCGTTGCTGCATTTTTTCTTTATGGTCTTCACGTTTTTCTTTTGCAGATTCATGGCGTTCTTGCATCTTCTCTTTATGTGCATCCATACGCTCTTTATGATCTTCGCGCTTTTCTTTTACAGCTTCTTTACGCTCTGCTGCTTTGGCTTTTTGTGTTTCAATGCGCTCTTTCATTGCTGCGCCGTGGCCTGCCGCTTGCGCGTGATGATGTGCGCCCAAAGAAATACAGCTCACCGATACTGCCAATAATGTTAAAAATTTACGTTTTTTCATTTTGAGTCCCCTCGCTAAATTTGACCTATTAAATACTATAACGCCAAGGCCTTAAAAAACCCTTCATATTATTTATCTCTTTTTTGCGCGCACAACCATAAGTCACATCAATTTGCTTTTTCACCTTATTTCGTGTATTATACGCATAACATTATATAACCGCACACAACATATAAGGGTATAAATGAAACGCATTATTGTAAGTCTTGACGGTACATGGCAAACGGCTGAACAGGATAATCCGACAAATATTAAACTGATTCACGATTGTTTTATGCCTTACGACAAAAACGGCGTAGAGCAACTTACAAAGCATTTTTCCGGCATCGGCACACAAGGCAATAAATTAAAACGGCTTTTTAACGGTATCACAGGTGGCAGCCTCGAAGACCGTATTAAAGAAGCTTATAAATTTATCGTCGAAAATTACAATAATGGTGATGAAATTATCCTTTCAGGCTTTAGTCGCGGCGCGTTTACCGCACGTACATTAAACGGCATGATGTATAAAGCGGGCATTATCGACCCTAGCAAAGTTGACGACCTCGACCAAGCCATTGAAGAGGCATATGATTTTTATCAAACAAATCACCGTCCAAACAGCAAACACGGCGTAGATTTCCGTGAAAAACATGCCATGGCTGAGCGCCCTAAAACAGTTCTGGCTTGCTTTGATACAGTCGGTTCACTGGGCATCCCCCCGCAGCTGACAACATTTGCCAATCTTTTTAATAAAGACCACGCATTCCATGATACACGGGTCAACAGAAACACAACCCATGCCTTTCATATTGCCGCGATTAATGAACACCGTAAAAACTTTCAACTCACCCCAATGCGCGCATCTGAAAATGCCGACACACAGGTGACGCAGCTTTGGTGCGTTGGTAACCACAGCGCAATTGGCGGCGGCAGTGACCATAACAGCAATAAGCCGCTTTCCGATATTGCAGGTTTAAAAATGATTGAACTGCTGGAAAAACAATGCAATGTCGGGTTTAGCGCCGCCAAAATACAAGAAAAATTTGCGCCTAATGCCCTCGCAAACCCCCATAGCGATTTTAAACAAAAGGGCTTTATTTGGAAAATTTCCGGCCTCAACACGCAGCGTATCATTAGCATGAGTGAGCAGTTCGCTGATTCTGTCGGGGAGCGCTGGAAAAACAATCAAAACTACCGCCCCTCGCAGCTCAATAAATTTTCTGACAATGCAGGAAATTTCCCTCTCTGCCCATATCCAAAGCCTTAAGCGCGCAAGAAAAACGCGCTTTAGAATTCTTTTCATTCACGCTGTGATCCATGGTAAAATGGATGGGTAATGAAAGATTCTGATACAGATAGAGAAGGCATAGACCTCGACAACCTGCCCCCTGACATCGTGCGCACGAAATATTGGCACGCGATTGATAATGAACGCGTCCAATGCGATTTATGCCCGCGTGCGTGCAAAATGAAACAGGGGCAGCGCGGCCTATGCTTTATTCGCCAGAACCTTGGCGGCGAAGTCGTGATGACCAGCTATGGGCGTTCGTCAGGGTTTTGCATTGACCCTATTGAAAAGAAACCCCTCAACCACTTCCTACCCGGCACGCCTGTCTTATCGCTTGGCACTGCCGGGTGTAATTTATCGTGTAATTTCTGCCAAAATTGGGATATTTCCAAAGCCCGCGCCATGGATAACATACAGGACCTCGCAAGCCCTGAGGCCATCGCCGACGCTGCGGTGCGTACAGGCTGTAAATCGGTTGCTTTCACCTATAACGACCCTGTGATTTTCCATGAATATGCGATTGATATTGCGCAGGCCTGTCATGAACGCGATATTAAAACCGTTGCCGTCACTGCGGGTTATGTTTGCGATGCACCGCGCAAAGAGTTTTACGCCCATATGGACGCTGCAAATGTTGATTTAAAAGCATTCTCACAGGATTTTTACTGGAAACAAACCAAGAGCGAGCTGCGCCCTGTGCTAGATACGCTTGAATATTTAAAACATGAAACCAATGTTTGGTTTGAAATCACGACCCTGCTCATTCCCGATGAGAACGATTCCAGCCAAGAAATCACCGAACAATGCGAATGGATTGTAAAGCACCTTGGTACAGATGTGCCGATCCATTTCAGCGCGTTTCACCCTGATTATCGGATGAAGGATAAAAACCACACCCCGCCTGCGACCCTAAAACGCGCGCGGCAAATTGCGCTCGATCACGGGCTTGAATACGTCTATACAGGCAATATTCATGACCCAATAGGCGACACTACATATTGCCCCAAATGCCAAGCCGAGCTGATTAAACGCGACTGGTATCAAATTAATGGCTGGGGTTTAACCGATGATGGATCATGCAGCCATTGCGGCTATAAAATCGCAGGGCGCTTTGATGGCAAGCATGGCGATTGGGGACGCAAGCGCGTGCCGGTGCGCATCGGCGCAGAAAATGTCACCATCGCACCGCCCGTGAGTAAACGTAAAGAACCACCAAAGCGCCAACATAATATGCCGCCAGAAATGGTTAGAAGGAGATATGAAATGCCCAAAGATTCCAATTTATCGATGCTTGACCCTCAAGTTGCTGGTGCATTTTACCCCAATGACCCATCAAGACTTTCTGTCATGGTTGATAACATCATCAATAATGCCCGCGCCCCTGCCATGCAGCCAAAGGCGATTATTGCGCCTCATGCAGGATATATTTATTCAGGCGCAATTGCAGGCAATGCCTATAAAACCGTGGCGCATCGCGCCGATAAAATCAAGAAAATCGTCCTGTTCGGCCCGCCGCACCGCGCCCCCGTGCGCGGTATCTGCGTCCCCAAATATGACGCATTACTGACCCCGCTTGGCCCAGTGAGCATCAATAAAGAAGGCATTGAAACGCTTAAAACCCTCGACTATGTCTATGCCGACAACGCGCCCTTTAAAGGCGAACATGACCTTGAAGTGCAGCTGCCCTTTATTCAGCGCGTCTTTGAACATGCCCAGATTATTCCCGCCCTGATCGGTCAGACAACGCCCGAGCAAGTCGCCGATGCGCTGAAGCTGTTATGGGGCGACGAAGAAACGCTGATTATCATTTCATCAGACCTCAGCCATTTTGAGGAATATAAAGACACATATAAACTTGATAATGCCGCAGCAATTGCAATCGAGACCCTTAACCCCGCGGGGCTGAACGATCAGCAAGCCTGCGGACGCCACGCGATACGCGGCCTGTTATTAGAAGCGCAGCGCCGCCAAATGCGCGCCACCACTATTGATCTGCGTAATAGCGGCGACACCAAAGGTGATAAAAACCGCTGCGTTGGTTATGGCGCGTTTGTTTTTGAATATAATGATGGCATTAAAACCGACCCGCGCCTTGCTGAGAATATGCTCACGGTAGCCAAAACCATGGTGATTGAAACTGCCAAACAAAATGGCCGTAAGGCGCAAATTCAGCTCAAAGGCGTGCCGCGACCCTTAATGAACCAGCGCGGCGTCTTCGTCACTATTAACAAGAAAGGCCAGCTACGCGGCTGCTATGGCTCATTCATCCCGAATAAACCTCTCATCCTTGATATTGCGGAGCAGTCATATAATGCAGGGTTTAACGACCCACGTTTTGCGCCGCTTAAAACCGAGGAATTAAAAGATTGTGATATTGGCCTGTCTATCCTTTCCATCCCAGGGCCATTAGAGTTCACAGATGAAGCGGATTTATTAAGCAAGATCCAGCCCAATATTGACGGACTTATTTTAAAAGATGGGCACCACCAAGGCTTGTTCCTGCCGCAAGTATGGGAAAGCCTCACAACGCCAGAAGCTTTCTTAAACGGTCTTAAACGCAAAGCTGGATTGCCGGAAGATCACTGGTCAGAAAGCGTCACTATTCAACGCTTCACGGCTGAAAAAATTGGCCCTGTGAAGTTTTAATAAAGCGCATTTTATGGGAGCATAAATATGATGTATCAATCTCTTAGTGAAATAAATGACCTCTTTGATGTCTTTTTCATCGTATTTTTTGGTATTTGGCAATTTGGCTTTGCGCTTGGCGGCGCGTTTATGCTGCTTATTGGCGCGGTAATTATTTATGATTTTTTTAATTGGCGTTCTGGTGCAGATAAGTATTTAACCGAGGGTGATATTATTGGCGTTCGCGTTTCAGGGCGTACAACATCCGCACAAAAGGGCGATGAAGAAGATATCACTGCCACTCTTGACATGCAGGATTGGCAGCGCGGCAAAAATGGCAAGAAAGCAGGGTTTTTATCTGCTGCCTTTGGCAATTTCTTTGCCCTGTTAGTCGTTTTAATGTTTTTTGGCATCCCCGCCGCATTTTTCGCTTTTGGCGCACATACGGCATATGATTATCACAAGTTACAAAAAGACGGCGCGCGTAGCCAAGGCATAGTTTCAGACTATAAAAGCTATTATGATAGCGATAGCGGCACAACCTATAATGCGGTTATAAGCTATACAGATCAGACTGGAAC
>MDTB01182109.1_pt1 | contig 11576 bp, 10 predicted proteins | sample 811161 | NCBI WGS metagenome assembly MDTB01 (sample SAMN05326650, study PRJNA326480) | marine metagenome | isolation source: seawater | place: Mediterranean Sea | collected 2009
CATCTCTTTTGAAGTATTGACTCTTGATTCATGTATGTTTAATTATTTATTTAAATCTAATTCTCGGATCTACAGCAGCCAGTGTTATATCTGATATTAAATTTCCAAGAAGTCTTATCATCACTACAATCACAAGGAATCCCAGCGTGATTGGATAATCCCTCGATAAAATTGCCTCAAAGGCCATTCTACCAAAACCATCTATATTAAACATCCTTTCAATGAAATAAGACCCTGCAATCACAACCCCTAGAATGTGTCCTATTCCTGAAGCTATAGGGATAAGACTATTCCTCATGGCGTGCAACCATATTACTCTTTTTTCTTTTAAGCCCTTAGCAAAAGCAGTTCTCACATAGTCTTGACTTAAGTTCTCCAACAAACTGTTCTTCATCAATACTGTCATAGTTGCGAAACTAGTAATGGTCCATGCAATAATAGGAAGAATCATATGATGAATCTGATCAAACACTTTTTGAATTGGTGTAAATGTATCCCAGATTTCAGTAGGACTCCTGAACCCTCCAAGAGGGAATACATCAAAAAAGCTTCCTCCACCAAAAATTACAAGTAGAACACCTCCTAAAGCCCAGCCTGGGATAGAGTATGCAACAAAGATTAAAGCACTGGAGCTAAAGTCAAAAACGGATCCATGAGACAAAGCTTTTTTAATACCAAGAGGTATGCATACTAAGTAAGATAATAGTATGCCAGTTAACCCAAAAAAAAGAGAAATTTTAAATCTAGGCTTCATCACATCTGTTACTGGCTCTAAAAAGGTATAAGATTTCCCAAGGTTACCTGTTAAAATACCTGAAAACTCAGTTTGGTAGACAACTGCATCCAATCCTCTATCGCCTGAGTTGCTTTCAATCTTTGCTTTCCAAATGTTACTTAGAGAACCATCTTTTTCAAAAACGGATAGATCTTTACCGTTACGGTGCTCTATATCCACTTTCCATACTTGCCCATCCCTTTTACCAACTCTTTTTTCAATCCTTAGCACACCCTTAGGTATAGTAAAGTCTCGATGTCTAATTTCCCTTGGCCAAACACCAAGCCAACTCAGGTAACGTTGATAAATAGGTTTATCAAACCCATAGAATCTTTCCAGTTCTTTTAATGCTTTTGGCGGAAGGGACAAACCTCCATCAGAGTCCAGGCTACCAGCACCATCACCAAAAGCGCCACCCATTTGAAGATTTAACATGATTTGTTCAATAGGACCTCCGGGAGCTAGTTGCAATATAGTAAAGACCAATACCGTAGATCCTAAGAACGTTGGGATCATCAGCAATAAGCGTCTGAAAATATACTCTATCATTGTAAAAGAGGCTTTCTATAAATTATTAACTTTATAGGCAGGCCAATACTTTATTTCAACTGGATTGATTGGAAGACTTTGATCGTTCGACATTGCGGACTTTAATTTTGCATCTGCTTCTTCATCGTACCACCAATAGGTAAAAGCATCCCAAAATTCTCCTCCATACCTAGTATGAACCCAATCCGGATAACCAAACTTATTCCACCACATTGTTTTTCTGTTATTTTCACCCAATCCATATGCAGTTGGATGAGTCTCTGCCCATATGCCATCAATTTCTTGGATTATTTTAATTCGCTTTTGCATGTCGAATGCAACATCATATTCTTTTAATAATACATCTACCCTATCACTTTTGAAGCCCCAGATATTGTTATTATTGTTTTTATCTGCCAAGGAAGACTGCATTGATGTTTCAGGATTTGGAAAAGCAAGTCCAGTATATTTAAAGGAAGTAATTTTAAAATTTCGTTCATTTACATTTTTTATGATTGAATTAAAATCCATAAACTTTATTTGCATGTCAATACCATACTCTTTAAGCATTTGCTGCAAAGTTGTCACTCTATCTTCTATCGATTTATAAATATTAATCTCAAATCGCAAAACTTTTCCAGTACCTTCCTGAACTAACCACCCATCCGAGTTCCTTTTTGTATAACCAGCTTGCTTAAGTAGCTCTAATGCTTTTTGAGGGTTATAATTAAACTTTTCATTATTTGGGTTTTCATACACTGAGTTTGCATATTGTGAATGAATAGGAACAAATTCATTATACATTAATTCTCTGTTGATTTTATCTCTATCGTAGAGGTAGGAGAATGCATATCTAACTCTTTTATCATTAAATGGCCACTCACGCATATTGAAAAAATAGCCACCAGTACCCACTGGAATATCTGAATATATTTTGTGCTTTTTGACCCATCCTTTTTCTGTTCCCTCAAAATCAGTCTCTTCTACCCATCTTCGAGCTTTTCTTACCTGATAAATATCTTGTTCACCTTTCTTAAATTTTTCGTAAATAAGAGCATCGTTTTCTTTAATGGATGATATTTTGATTTTATCAAAATTATATAAATAACGTTTCATGGGAACATCTTTAGCCCAATAGTCATCTCTTCTTTCTAAGACATAGGATTCTTGATTTTTAATATTCTTATCTTCTATTTTATAGGGTCCTGTTCCAGGAATCAAAGAGAATGCATACTTTTCTAGGAAATCAGTACCGTCTAAATCTTTGAGTATATGATGAGGATGAAGAGACATACTCACAGAAAAATATAGTAAATTTCTCCAATTCAAACTTTTGGAAGTTACCGACACTATATATTTTGATTCGGCAACAGGCCTTTCATACTTTTGATATACAAGTTGAGAAGATGGTTCCAATATTGTTTCATCCATCATTAGATCCCATGTAGCAATTACATCATCTGAGGTTACTGGCATTCCATCCCACCATCTGGAATCAGGATTAATTCGAAACTTAAAAGTCATTTTATCTTCCGAGACTGACCAATGGGAAGCAAGTCCTGGAATAAATTCTAAATTTAGTGGATGTAAACCAAGGAGAGATTCATAACATAAACTTGCAATGGTTTGGCTATTCAAAAGTAGGTTACTATTTTGACCGTGAATACGCATCGTATTTGGAAAATGGCTATAAATAAAATTAATTACTCCTCCCTTTTTTGCTCTAGGGTCTCCAAAGAAAGTCTTATCCTTTTTTTGAGACCATTCATAAGTTGTAAATCCCAAATCTTCTGCAATGTTTTCGAACCCATATCCGCCTTGCTCAGCAGCAGTTGAAAGGTCCTTCTCCATCATTTGAGCATTGGATCCTGATGACTGTTTGATTGATTCATCCTTGCTTCCTCCGCACCCAAAAAAGAATAAAGCAATTAAGGTTATAGTTAAATATCTCATATGTTTGACTTTTTTAATTAATAATTAGAAAAAATAAGGAATACAACTTAATGCCCCTTTAATAAAGAAGCATCTTCAAAGAAAAATAGCTCCTAAAAATAATTTACCAATAACTATTTAGGAAAAAATGTGACATCATAGGGTATATCCAATACTTTTGCCACGTAAAAATAACCTACGGTTACAACAACAAACATTGCGTGAGTCGATGTCCAACTGGCCATTGTCTTAGATTTCTTAAAATCTCTCTCCCAATCAATCATTTGGATTTGTTCAACAACTATTGATTTTCCTGAATTCTCGCATTCTTTCATTAAACTTCTGTATCTAAAAATATCTTTCAAGGGTATCGATTTAATACCATTATCTTTTGCTAGCTTTAGGAGAGGGTGTGAGCATGGATTTTCTTTTTCTAATCTATCCTGCCCAAAAAGAAAAGAGAAACTAGCAAGGACAATAATATACTTAATCATCGTAAACCATATAAGATTTTTAAAGAAAAAATAGGAAGTCCATCAATTTTCATTTTTGGACCAGTTACTTTGTTCCCTCTTAGATACCACAGTTTTTCATCATATGTGTTATTCATAAAACCACTTTTTAGATCGAAAGCCATTCTAGATGTCAGATAAAACCGGAAGCCCAACATACTTCCGTATCCATACCAATTCGAAACCATATTATCAGTTGCATTCATTTCTGACAATCCAATCTCGGTATCGCTAAACATGGTTAAAAATGATTTCCAATCATCCAATTGTTGAGGAGGATTTGTTTCTAGTGATATAGTACTCCTTCCCCAAATTGGCATCAGCGTGAAATTAATTTCAATTCTCGGTTTCCATCGAAAGAAGGTTTCTATAGGAAAAAATCGGTATGTAATTCTACGGCTAAAGTCTGCAGAAGATTGATTATCTAATGTAAAGTTTTTTGAATCTTTGCTATCTATCGAAGTCAAAGTACTTATTCCAATCCTAGCATTATAAAAAAATTCATAATAGACCCCCCAATTAAATAAAAGGTTCCTATTCAAAGTGTTTTTAATTGGGAATATTTCATTTTCATCATAACCTGTAAGTGAGGGCTGATAAAGTCCCAGCCCTAGGTCAAAACTTAATTTTGGTTGGGAATACCCTACAGTAATTATAAAAAACAATAGCAATACTTGAATTTGACTCTTCATATGAGGATGTTAATTTACAACCTATGAAACAATTCATGTTTATATTCATTTTGATTTCTTTTATTTGGCCAAATAATGACAACCTCGACGTAAATCACATGATAGTAAAATATGAAGGAGAGACTATAGATTGCCTTATAGATTCAATGGGATATGAATATATTTTTTTTACTAGGAAAGATTCTGTTCAACTTGATTCTATGAAAATAAAAGATACATATTATATTTATACAGATCTCAATAAAATATTTCACTATAGTTGGAGTTTTAATGAGAATATCCAAAGAATGGAAAATCGAACCGGAAGTCTTTATACAACCAATGGAGATACTCTAAGTTTCATTGACATCAAATTTTACAAGGACATGATTACTCCAGAAATTTATATAAAGAAAAACGCAGAAAGCTCTGCATTTATTCCCATGCTAGAAGTAGAAAAAGTTGAAATTGACTTTTCAATAATATCTTATGCTGTTGAGAGAGGTTTTTTTTACTCATTTTCATTATTTATAATTTCTACTATGTTAGAAATAAATTCAGAATGGAATAAAGGAACGAGATTGTTTCCTGCTGCTGCAAACCAGTTCAATGACTTAATGCCAATGATTAAGGATGTCGGACTTAAAGATGCTGGCGCTACTTATGAATCTCTTACTTCATTAATTCCATTATCAGTTTTTGGAACAATGGCATATGATGTAATTAAAAATAAAAACCAATTCTATTTTACTCCTGTTTTTAAAAACAATAAGTTCGGTAGAAGTATGTATGTTTTTTCATTGAAACATACGCTAGAATCTAGGTTAAATTTTTTTATTTATAGATTAGAGGCAACCAAAGTTGGAGGAAAAATAGTGAGTTGGTTACGTAAAAAATTAAACTAAATAATAATTTTGGTCTACTTTCATAAAATAAATTCTTATATAACCGTCATTTTTTTTCTAACAGTCTTTTTTTCATGTGAAGAATCAGTTCAGATGCCGCTTGGAGATAACAGCATCCCTCAAGCAATTATTTTATATCCAGCGAATGGTGAGAATATTTCTGGCGAAGTCGTTATACAAGCTAGAGCGATCGATAACTATGGGATTAGTTATGTGGAATTCTATATCAATCAAGAAAGAGTTCATATTGACTCAATATCAAACAATAATGATATATATACCTACCGATGGCAAACAATCCCATCGGGTGAATTACCCCTAGATCCTAACCTAGAATACACTGAAGATGAATATCATTATATTTCTGTAATCGCATACGATATATCCGGGAATAGCTATGCAACTGCTCCCATAAAAAATAAAATTGATAACATTGATAATGAGCCACCCGATGCCTTTATTCTTAAACCTTTTCAGGGGCAGTCTATTCGTGGGAATATAGATATAAGTGTCGTTGCCTCTGATAATGACAGCATCTTAAATGTTAAGTTTTTCATCAACGATAGACTTGAAGCTATTAGACCATCAACATCTTTAGTATTCGAACAAGATCAAATTGGGAATATTACTAGTTACCCTGCGTATGTATATACTTGGAATACAGAATTAGTTGATGATGGCCGCCATTCAATTAAAGTAATTGTATTGGATATAAATGAAAATTCAACAATTATTGCGCCTAGAGATGTCATTGTTAACAATGGAATGATTTATGACTCTACGCCTCCAACCGGAACTATCGTAAGCCCTCCTGCTGGGTTAACCGTAAATGGAACGATACCTGTAATCGTTAATGCAGCAGATAATATATCTATGGGCGAAGTTGCATTTTCTATAGATGGAATATATCAAGAAACTGTGACTTCTTCGCCTTATGTATACCTTTGGAACACTAACGGTTCTTCTGAAGATTCTGAACATATCATTAGCGCAATTGCAATTGATTCGGTCGGAAATGAAACTCCTTTAACTCCTATTACTGTTTTTGTAGATAATGTAGTGAACCCCGATATAGTTCCTCCAGTTGCATCAATCTTTTATCCAGCATCTGGACAAAACATCTCCGGTACTATTGATATTCAAATTTCCACATCTGACAATGAGGGAGTTTCATATGTTATATTCTTTATTAACGGTATTGAAAGCTATATCGATGAGAGCCAACCTTATTTATACACCTGGAATACAAATCTCGAAATCGAAGATTCTGAACATACTATTGCTGCTGCAAGTTGTGATAATTTTGGAAACTGCACACTAACCTCCCCAATAACTGTATTTGTTGATAACATTGATAATATATACCCATCTGGTCAAATTCTTAATCCATTCCCTGGACAAGTCTTAGATGGGAATATAACCATTCAATTTTCGGCTCATGATAATATAGGCATTAAGAATATTGTACCATTAATAAATGGCCTAAGTACAGACACAATTAGTTCTTTGCCATATAATTATCTTTGGGATACAACAATTGAAACTGAAGATTCCTATCATGTCATAAGTGGCATAATTTCTGATTCTTCAGATAACCTTTTTTATGTAAGTCCAATAGTCGTCTACATAGATAATTTTACAAATGATATCAATCCACCATCAGGAGTAATATCAAACCCAGTTTCTGGCCAAAATGTAAATGGGGTCATTGATTTCACCGTACTCGCACAAGATGATCAAGGAATTAATAATGTAGAATTTTTTATTGATGGCAATAGCGTATTCGTTGATTCAATCTACCCATATCAATATTCTTGGGATACAACAACTGAAATGAATGATAGTGAGCACACTCTATCTGCAACCGTTTCAGATAATGCAAACCATACTATATTACTCCAACCTTTACTTATAACAATTATGAATTAATGAAATTATCTTTCTTGAAATATTCATTATTTTTATTGGTTTTTCTTGGTTGTGATAATTTAAATATGGATGCTCCCAGTCCATTAGATGAAACCCCACCGATTGTTCATATTACATATCCAGCAAGCCAATCTACTGTATCTGGATCAGTTTTAATCACAGCATATGCTTTTGATAATAAAAAATTAGATAACGTGAAAGTATACCTTGATGATGTAATTATTTTTCAAAGCGACAAAGAACCCTATCAAGTTGTTTGGAACACCTTAATGTTTCAAGAAGAAAAAAGCTATTTAATTAGTGCTACCGCAGAAGATTCATCAGGAAATAAAACCTTCTCAAAAAGAGTTGAAGTCCAAATTGATAATTATGACAACATTAAACCCAGTGGAATTTTTCTTTATCCCTCAACTGGTCAAATTCTAAATGGAGTCATTGAAATAAACATTCATGCAGAAGATAATGAACAAGTAGATTTTGTTGACCTTTTTATAAATGGAGATAAAGTAGGAACATTAATGGAGAATCCTAATATTGATGATTATTATTACTATTATTGGGACACCAATGAATATCCTGAAGATAATATTTGTTCTATTCATGCATATATATCCGATATATCAAACAATTATCAAGTTGTTGGCCCAATAAGTATCACAGTTGACAATGAAAATGCACCCGACATTACTGTCCCGCAAGGAACGATTTTATCTCCTGCAGCAGGATCAACCGTTTATGGGCATATTGACATTGAAGTAAATGCATTTGATAATATTGCTGTTGATTACGTGGAATTTATTATTGACGGAGAACAAACTTTTTTTGATACAACTTCACCTTATATTTACAACTGGGATACAACAATTGAAGATGAAGATCAAAATCATATTATTAATATTAATGTCATTGATCAGTCAGGTAATGAAACATCTTTATATCCTATTTCTGTTTTTGTAAACAATATTGAAGAACCTGATTTAACTCCACCAAGTATCGTAATATATGACCCAGCATCTAATCAAACCGTATCTGGCAATGTAGATATATTAACTATCGTAACCGATAATGATTCTATTGACCGAGTTGAATTTTATCATAATTACAATCTAGCCTATGTTGATTATTCTCCAAACTATTCACATTCATGGAACACACTATTTGAGCAGGATGATACTGAACATATATGGTATGCAATCGCTTTTGATTCAGAAAACAATTCATCACAGACAGATCCTATTCTAATTAACATCGATAATATAGACAACATACCTCCTAGTGGTATAATTACATATCCTTATGCTGGGCAAAATGTAAATGGTATCATATCCATTCAAACTGAAGTCTATGATAATTTCGGAATATCTCAAGTCCAATTTGCCATCAACGATTCTCTAGTATTTATTGATAATGAAAATCCTTTCGAGTATGAATGGAACACACTCCTTTTTTCTGAAGATGAAGAACATATTATAACAATAATTGTTTCAGATTTTGATTATAATAATTTTGAAAATGGACTATCTGTGACTGTTAGTAATAATCCTTTTCCCGATGATGACGTCATATACCCTTTCGCGTCAATTATAAATCCAGTAGCTGGACAATCAGTAAGTGATACAATATTAGTTAGAGGGTTCGCTATGGATAATTACCAAGTAGCACAAGTTCAATTCCTGATTAATAATGAAATTGTATCTACATTAAATGATACGCCCTATACATTTGAATGGAGCACCATTGAACTAGAAAACAATTCAGATCAAGTACTTATTATGACTGCAGAAGACCAAGCCGGAAACATAACTACCGCTCAACCAGTTTTGGTCAATATTTTTAACCCATAAGAATGCTGTGCTAGATATAAATTATAGAAAATTAAAAAATAGACTGCCGTATCAGGGTTAAGTATTGGATTTTCATACTTGCATGAGTAACTATCTACTCTAGGTGAATCTTTAAAATTATCCACAACCAAATTTACTATTCATTTCAAAAACAAAAATCTTCACAAAGGTGGGTTCTATAGTTTAGGAGGATAAATGAGATTTGAACTCACGAAGACGATGTTGACATCGTGCCCTAAAAAAGTTTGAAACAATAAATAATACACGCTACATATCAAAACAAACCACTATCATACCAACTAAACCCTACGAATCTGGTGTTTGCTTTTGAACTAAATTTCTATATTAAAACTTGCCTTTCGATTCTGATCGTCATCATCTTCTTCACCAAATTTTTCAATCAAATCTTTAATATATTTATCGTTAATAATTTTTTCTTTCATTAAGTTATATTCTTCCTGATTGATTGCTCCGTCATCCAATGCTTTTTTTAAATCCTGCAATTCTTTACCCTTAGAAATATTATTATTGTAATGAATTTCACCTTGTGCCCTATTAAGAGTTGCACAAGAAATACTGACTAACATAATTAAACTAATAGCAAGTATAATGTTAAATTTTTTCATATCCATCCCCTTTATTAAATCGATCCATCATTCAAAAACAAACAAAGTCTACCCTAAATAGAAGGCTTTTGATTGATGGATATTGTCATGTAATTCTTTGTTGCTGTAGAGCATATCTCATAATTTTTCTAAAATTTCAATAAATAGAGACTCTCATCTAATTATTGATTTAGTCATGGAAGCTTCGAGCATATTTCCTATGATATATCCATATAATAGGGGTATTGTGATTGTTTTTAAATTTGAAACGACAATTGAAATGCCCCAATCAATATTCCCAAACTGTTCATCCATACTAGCACCTAAAAGACCAAGGCCTACTAAAAATCCAATCCAACCAGCAAGAATAAAGTTTTTTCTTAATGCTATGCCTAATTCATTATCTTTTAATGTATGTTTTTTCATTAGTGTAAATCCTATGCCTACTCCAAAAACAAGAATAAAGGAAGGAATACTTATAAATTGACCAAAACCCCCTGCAACGCCATCAATGAAGAATACATAAGCCAATGTACCAATAATTGAAAAATACATTAATAAAAAGCCAGTTGTATTTGTCCAACTCACATTTACACCAATATTTACAAGCCATTTGAACCACATTACGGCATATCCTTTAATTTATTATTAATTAAATTTAATCAAAAATTAATTATATTTAAACATTTTTCACTAATTAGTACTTAACTAAATTTAGCTCGTAATTAATATTTAAGTTTTATTAAGACTAACTATCCTTCAACAAATAATAAAACCCAACACATGTGTGTGGAGAAACTTGACCTTTTGGTTTTAATAGATTGGATTTAGATATAGCGTTTAAAATAAAGTATTCTTTGTGCCATAATCGAACTTTACTTTATAATCATAAATAAAATTTAATTTATCTTCTCCTAAAGTAATAAAACCTAAAACAGCACTATATGGTATTGCAGCCATTCCCCCCATGACTCCACCGATTAACCCATATTTTACTCCATCAGCAAGTTTTTTGTTATCAGATCCATCATTACCAAATCCCCAAAAAAATGGATTAAGACCACCTTCAGTATACCCAAAATAAAATGAAATTGGAGCATATAGGACAGTCCCGCACAAGAACCCAGTGCGTGAAAATTTTACAACATTTGTAAACCTGAATCTTTCATACTTTTGAAAAGAAGAAATATCATTAATTTCAATTATAACATCTTCTATTTTCTTTATATTTCCGATTTTAGAGTTGGGAAGTTTAAGCGCCTTAATAAGGGTGTCATTTTGTTCCGTTCCAAGATACCGATACTTTTGTCCATTAATTTTTATTAATTCATTTTCTTTGAATGTAATTGTTACTTGATCATTGATAAAAACAAGATTCTGTGAAAGGAGAAAACTGGAAAAAGTTATTATAAAAAAACTAAATAGTTTCATAAGAATATCTACTCATCATCCCACAAACAAGAAACTCTACGAATGTGGGGCTGACCAAATAACTGCACTATGGTCCGAAGTAAAAATCATCATCTAAAATAAAATTGAAACAAATATAAAATATCCTCCAGCTGCAGCCAGACCTAGCAGGCCAAAACCTTTGATATTATTTTTTATGAATTCTTCTGAAAAAGTTTCTTTATATAACTCAATATCATAAACTTGCTTACTTAGTTTTTCAATTTGGTTTTTGTCAAAAATATTTAAAACTTTATATGGAACAGCTAAACTAGCAGTGCTAATTCCTATCATTGCTGGGAGGCTTTCCCAAGGCTCTTCTCTGGCAATCGTCATAGTACCATATATTGATGAGGCGAATGTAAGTCCTACTAATAGTGGGTAAGCTGTCCATTTTTTTGCATCTTTTTTCGCGTCCAAAACTGC
>MDTB01009330.1_pt1 | contig 11575 bp, 13 predicted proteins | sample 811161 | NCBI WGS metagenome assembly MDTB01 (sample SAMN05326650, study PRJNA326480) | marine metagenome | isolation source: seawater | place: Mediterranean Sea | collected 2009
ATCTATTTCTAGGGTCTACGTTGGAGTACACTACCCTGGTGATATAATCGCGGGTGGTTTTTTTGGCTACTGCATTGGTTGGCTAGTAATAACTCTATGGGTGATACTTAAAATGAGAGAATTAAAAAGAAGAAAAACATGGGTTTGGTATGAATCTGACCCTCCAATTTTCATAAATTAATTGGGTAACTTGTCTTTTGGTGGTTTTACACCGAAAGCTGAAAAACCCTCATCTCTGTTTGGCATTTTTATTTCACCATTCTTAGCCTCAAACTTTTTTATATTATCATTTAATGCTCCCAAAAAAGCTTTTGCGTGTTGTGGCGCCATTATGATTCTGGAGTGTACTTTAGCTTTAGGAACACCAGGAAGTATCCTAGTAAAATCCATTACAAACTCAGCAGCAGAATGGGTTACAACGACGAAGTTTGCGTACTCACCTGAACTTATATCTTCACCCAGCTCGATGTTTATCTGCTGAATATTTTTTTTATCTTGATTCACAATATTTTAAGACCCTTTATTTGCACTGAAATCTCTTTCATTAAATTCCTCCCAATCATCATTAATACCGTCAAAATGCGTGTAATCTTTTATGCCCTCGTCCTCTTCCACATTTTTGGGGTGTAATTCATTTTCATATATGTTAAAAAGATCTTTTTTCTTTTCAAACTCACTGGGATCAACTTCCTCCTCTTTTGTTTGATCAAGATCTTCAACATCATCGCTATAAACTTCTTGGTCAAAAAAATCTAGGTTTTCAACGATACCATTGGCCATAAGAAATTCTAAGAAATCAAGATACTTTCTATTTTTTAAATCTACTGAACAGGTTGGACACTTTAGCGAATCTCTAAGATCAACCTCATTTATTGTGTTTTCGCAAACTGGACAAATTAAACCTTCTAACATTTATTTTTCTCTCTAAAATCGGCGGATAATATAAATTACAACGTCACCGCTAGCAATAGTTTTGCATATTTTAGTAAAAATATTATCATTCGGTGAGCCCTAGAATCTTCTCAATATTTTTGTAGTGTTCCTCAAAAAACCCTTCACCATTTGGTTTAATTGTTACAGTATATAATTTGTCAGAAATTGGTGAATCAAACCCTAGCTTAATGGGGATGTTAAGTGTTAAAGCAAAAACTGAAAGTATTTGATCATGAGTATTAGTAAGGTCAACTAAGGCACCAAAACTATTGTCCTTTAATTTGTACATAAACTGTTCTCTTTTTATTGCGCCAAAGTAATTCAAGTCATCATCGCTGTATGTAATAATTTGTTTCTTTGGAATTTGTGCATAATAAAACAAGCCTCTTTCATTTACTATGTACTTAATTTTATAATCTTTCTTGCTGGAATTTTTTTTAATCAAATGTGAAACAATCTGTGCTATTTTTCTCTGATATGGAAGCAAGAATAAAATATTTTTTATCCCTTTCCCTTTTGATCTAATTTGAATAAACGGACTTTTATCAGAATTTTTATAAAATAACAAGTAAAAATATAATAATAACTTTGTTCTAATCGAAATTTTCACGGCAATTTGTGATAAAATTTATTCATTATAAAAACAATCTATATATGTAAATCTTTCTACTATTGTACCATAAATTATTGATATTTAACTAGGAATAAAAATTATGTCATTTAATAAAAAGTTATTTTGGGGGGGGCTTGGTTGGGTAGTTGCAGGACCAATAGGGGCGATTCTAGGATATGCTTATGCATCAACAAGCAAATTTAACAACCCAAGCCAAAAAAAGATAAGAACAAGGCCTGGGGACTTCGTTATTTCTGTTTTAGTTCTATTTGCAAAAGTAATGAAAGCAGATGGGAAATTATTAAAAACTGAATTGGATTATGTTAAAAGATTTCTAAAGCAGCAATTTGGAACAGAACAGACTAAAGAATTAATGGTTGTTTTCAAAAATATTCTCACTCAAGAATACCCTTTGAAAGACGTATGCAGACAAATTCAAAGATCAATGGATCATCCAAGTAGACTTGAATTGATTCATATTTTGTATGGACTATCCGCTTCAGACGGTAACATTCATCCAAAAGAGGTTAATGTCATCCAATCAATCTCAAATTATTTAAATATAAATAAAAAAGATTATGAGTCGATAAAAGCAACTTTTGCAAAAGATGATAATGCACCGTATCGAATATTGGAGGTTCCGAAAGGATCTACAGATCAAGAGATCAAAAAATCATATCGGAAAATGGCAAACAAATATCACCCCGACAAAGTATCTCACCTAGGTGAGGAAATGCAAAAACTTGCAGAAGAAAAGTTCAAAGCTGTAAATCATGCATATCAACAGATAAAGAAATCACGGAATATATCATGAAAAAAGAAAAGCCCGGTCAATATCCATATACACGTGGTTTATACAAGCATATGTTCAAAAAAAAAATCTGGACCATGCGTCAATACGCTGGTTTTACTAATTCAGAGGAAACAAATAAGCGTTTTATCAAACTTCTGGACCAGGGTGTCACAGGACTTTCAGTTGCTTTTGATTTACCTACCCAAATTGGATATGATTCTGATGATCCAATGTCAAGTGGTGAGGTTGGAAAAGTTGGAGTTCCCATTTCAACTCTTGATGACATGCAAAATCTTTTCAAAGATATAGACCTAGATAATATCTCAACATCCATGACAATAAATGCAACTGCTCCAATTTTGCTTGCGTTCTATATCGTCACTGCAGAAAAAAAAGGAACAATGCCTAATAAACTGCGTGGAACTATCCAGAACGATATCCTGAAAGAGTATTCTTCACGTGGAACATATATATATCCACCGAAAGCATCTATGAAATTAGTGACGGATGTCATGGAATTTTGTGATAGCCATGTACCAAATTTTAACCCAATTTCAGTATCTGGTTATCACATTCGAGAAGCTGGTAGTACGGCAGAACAAGAGCTAGCATTCACTTTTTCGAATGCAATTTCCTATGTTCAGTCAGCTATTGATAGAGGGCTAGATCCAAATAATTTCGGTACTAAGATTTCTTTTTTTTTTAACGCACATAATGGGTTTCTTGAAGAGATTGCAAAATTTAGAGCAGCCCGAAAAATATGGGCGAAAATAATGAAAAATCGGTTCTCTGTTAAAAATGAAAAGGCATTATTTTGCAGATTTCACACCCAAACTGGAGGATCCACCCTAACTGCAAATCAGATAGAAAATAATGTTATTAGAACCACCATTCAAGCACTATCAGCAATTTTGGGGGGAACCCAATCCCTCCATACGAATAGTAAGGATGAAGCTCTTGCACTTCCATCAGAGCAAGCTGCAAAGACAGCTCTACGCACACAACAAATTATTGCTCTAGAAAGTGGGGTAGCTAAATATCCTGACCCATTCGGAGGTAGTTACGTTATAGAGAAAATGACCCAAGAGTATTTTGAGAGCACTATGAAACTAATAGAAGAAATTGATAACATAGGCGGAGCTATTGAAGGTATAGAGACAGGCTATATTGAGAATGAAATCACTAAGAGCGCTTATCAGACTCAAAAAAATATTGATAGCAATGAAGAACTTGTTGTAGGATTGAATGTTTATAAAGAACAAGAGTTTAAATATGATGAAACTGTACATAAAATTGATTCTGACAAAACTGCCTCTCAAATTACTGGCCTAGAAGCATTTAAACTTGAGCGTGATGACGTCGTGGTTAATAATGCTCTAAATGAATTAAAAAAAGTGTCACAAGATAATCATAATGTCATGCCTTACATTATTAATGCCGTAAGAAGTAAATGCTCGCTAGGTGAGATAGCAAATACTTTACGGTCAGTTTTTGGTGAATATTAGTATTGATGAGCTATCATTTGAAGAAAGTATACTTTACAATATCAGCTTTTTTTAATCCTCTGCTAGTTTCATCCATGACCTTCGGTTTAATAATATATAATGATCGAACCCATTCATTAGATCATTTAAATTTTATGATCGCCACGGCTTGCACAACAGTCCTTCCACTAGTGACAATATTATATTATAAAAAAGTTGGCAAAATTATAAGCATAGATACCCCAATACGCGAAGAACGTGTTGAACTCCTTGCAATCGCATGTATATATAATTCCTTAGGATTTATCCTACTCTCTATTTTTAATGCTCCTCCTATTGTGCGAGGCTTAATGTTTTGTTATGCAATTAACACAGCGGTTGTTTGGAAGATTTCAAAATATTGGAAAATTTCGATACACATGGTGGGTATTGGAGGCCCTGTAGTTGCACTCTGGATCCATGGATTTAAATTTCCTGTAATAATGTTTATTATTATTTTCCTAGTCGCTTTATCAAGAGTTAGGTTGAGAGTCCATACCATAGCTCAGGTAATGGCAGGCACGGTTTTAGCAATAGTATTAGCTTTTTTTGAATTGAGTTATTTGTTCCTTTAAAAATGATTTTTACGAACCTCATAACAACAAACTTGAGAACAAGGAAATTCGGCAAGGAAATCGCATACTATCAGCGTCTTGAATCTACAAATCTTGAGTCATGGGAATTAATTGGTGAAAATTCAGCTTCACATGGTATGATTGTTATAACAGATAATCAAACTAATGGAAAAGGCAGAAGTGGAAATACTTGGTTTATGAGTCCTAGCAAAGGTCTTGCAATGTCTATAATTTTAATTGAAAGTATAAAAATGGTAGATGCGCAATTAATACCGTTGGCAGCTGGAGTGGCTATGGCAAAGACACTACAAAATCGTGGGATGAATCCAAAACTTAAATGGCCGAATGATATTATCATCAATAATAAAAAATGTGGGGGAATTCTTTGCGAATCAAGGGTTTCAAATAACTTAATAAATGCAATGGTTGTTGGAGTTGGTCTTAATGTAAATGAGACAGAAAATGATTTCCCAAAAGAAGTTAGAGCAGATGCCAGTAGTGTTTTTATTAATACAGGTAACACTATTCAAAGAGAGTTAATATGTGCTATTTTTACAACTTACTTTGAACGGGCCTTACAGGATTTGAATTCAATAATAAAGTCTTGGAACGAATATTGCCTCCACTTGGGAACAGAAGTATCTTTCAGTTATAAGCAAGCAAAATATACTGGGATTTTTAAAGGCCTGAGTGATGAGGGGCACGCAATTTTAGATATTAATGGAAAAATTGAAACTTTTGCCTCAATTGATATTTACACACCTTAGATTATTGTAGAAAATTAATTTTTTGTTGTCTGTTCTTATAGAATTAGGTTGTTTATTTAAAGTAAATTTATATATGAATAATATCGAGAATAAAATAAGTCCCTTAAAGGATAAATTAAAAAATCATAATCTTTACAGTTCCATGAAGTCTTTAGATGATATAAGACTGTTTATGGAGAACCACGTCTATGCTGTATGGGATTTTATGTCTCTTTTAAAATCATTGCAGAACAAACTAACCAACACCTCTGTACCTTGGCTACCAAACAAAGATGCTACTGTTGCAAGATTTATTAATGAGATAGTTCATGGTGAAGAAAGCGATATAAATGAAGTTGGTGAACCAAAGAGTCATTTTGAAATGTATCTTGATGCAATGGAGCAAGTGAGCGCGAATAAAACCGAAATTAACTTTCTCATAAGTTCTGTAAAATCTATGGAGGATGTTCCCAAAATTTTGGACAATTTGAAAATTGATAAAGGCGTTAAAGAATTTACAAAGTTTACTTTTGGAGTAATAAACAGCGGTAAACCTCATTGCATAGCCTCCGCATTCACATATGGCAGGGAAGATATAATTCCAGAAATATTTATAAATGTATTAGATAATATAGATCCAGATAATAGACGTTATAACAAGTTAAAATATTATCTGGAGAGACATATAGAAGTTGATGGTGGCTTACATGGGCCTATTTCAAGAAAGATGACCAAAGAATTATGCGGAAATAGCAACCAGAAATGGGAAGAGGCCTTGAAAACCGCCGAGGATTGCCTAAGAAAAAGAATTCAGCTATGGGATGCCATCTACAGCATCATAAATTCTAGGTCTATGCCTAAATTAGCGATGTAAACTGCTAATTAGCCCCTTTCTTAATCGAATAACAGTTATCTCTGCCGGTACTCCCAATCTTAATGGAGGTCCCCAATACCCTGTCCCCCTGTTAACGTATATCTGGGTACCATGGTGATTGTAGTGGCCTGCGAGGTAGGCGTTAGCCAGTTTCGTAGGGTAAATGAATGGCCAGAATTGACCACCATGCGTATGCCCTGAGAGTTGGAGGTCGACGCCTGCATCATGAACTGAGTAAATGCTATTAGGTTGGTGTGCCAACATAATTTTCGTTATACCGTTATCAAGATTACTAATCGCTCTTTTTGGATTTGATCTGTGTTCCCTTTTAATTTGGTGAGCTCTGAAATCCGTTATGCCCACTATAGCAATACTCTCACCCCCTTTAGATAATACTCTATTTTCATTTATGAGGTTTATCATACCAAGTCGGTCAGTCTTTTCTAGCCAAGTATCTACTCCGGAATAGTATTCATGGTTCCCTGTTACAAAAAACGTTCCATATTCTGCGATCATATCCTGAAAAGGTTCTAAGTCTTTAGATAGATGTTTTACGGAGCCATCAACAAGGTCACCAGTAACTGCAATAAGATCAGGATTTATCTGCTCAACTTTTTTCTGTACACCTTCAACATACTTCTTTTTGATTGTAGGTCCCACATGCATATCAGAAATCTGTGCAATCGTAAAATTCTCATAACTTGCTGGTAAGTTTTTTATGAAAATATCTTGCTTTATAATTGTTGGACCCCTTCTAGATGAATGGAAACCATAAATAGTTCCCGCGCTTGAGATACCTATTACCCCAATACTTAGACTTTTTTTGATAAAGTTTCGTTTTGAATTATCCACAATATGCTGAGATCCAAATAAATACTCGTATGCCTCTGCAACTTGCAGGAATAAATCTTTGAATATGACGATGAAAAAAGATAAGACAAAAAATCCCAAACTAGTATATCCAACTAAGGATATTCGATCTATAATTCTTGCTTCGTTGCCGGCATACCGTAATAAAATCGGCAATAGCGGAAACATGCTAAGTAAAAATATTATGGCATATCCCCAATTGAGATATGTTGATGAAATATCTAATGCGGGCAGTATTCTCCAAGCCACATATCCGTGAATTAACCACAACATACCTAAGGCAATTATAAAAAACATTTATTGAATTATAATTTAATTTGAATTTTAGTTTTCAGGAATCATACGCTGCGATACCAGTAACATCTTGCCCAAGAATTAATGTATGCATTTCATGAGTGCCTTCATAGGTAAAAACTGATTCGATATTGGCCATATGCCTCATCGGGGAGTAATCCTCCATGATACCATTTCCACCCAAAATTTCTCTGGCGGTTTTTGCGATATTTCGTGCTATTATACAATTATTTCTTTTTGCCATTGATACCTGCTGAAATTTCATTTTGCCTTCATCCTTAAGCCTGCCTAACCTATAAACCATTAATTGAGATTCAGTGATTTTAGTTATCATATCAGCGAGTTTAGATTGAGTCAGTTGGTATCCAGCAATGGGTTTAGAGAACTGCTTTCTTTCTTTGGAATAATTAAGGGCAGTATTGTAACAATCGACAGCAGCACCAACCATCCCCCAAGCAATACCATACCTAGCCTGTGTGAGACAGCTTAGAGGTCCTTTAAGACCTTCAATATTGGGTAGTCTAGCAGAATCTGGGACACAAACATTAGAAAAAGCTAACTCGGAGGTGATTGAAGCCCTCAAACTTAATTTCCCATGTATATCGTTTGTAGTAAAACCATCAAGACCTTTCTCTAGCAAGAAACCTCTTACAATATCATCCTCATCCCTAGCCCAAACTAGTGCAACATCAGCTAAGGTTCCATTCGTTATCCACATTTTGCTACCATTAATTAACCAATTATCACCGTCCCTTTTGCACCTAGTGGCCATTCCACCTGGGTTAGATCCAAAATTTGATTCTGTTAAACCAAAACATCCAATCTTCGTACCAGCTCCTAATCCTGGTAGCCATTTTGCTTTTTGTTGTGGTGAACCATATGCATGTATGGGATACATTACGAGTGCACCTTGCACACTAGCAAAAGATCGTAAACCTGAGTCACCTCTTTCCAACTCATGAAGGATTAAGCCGTAAGCAACATTGCTAACACCAGCTCCATATGATTTTTCAGGAAGAGATGCCCCCATAAATCCTAATTCTCCTAGTTTAGTAGCAAAATCGAGTGGGAATGTTGAATCTTCATAATGCTTGTTAATAATTGGCATAAACTCAGACTGCACAAACTCATATGCAGTTTTTTGAATCATTAACTCTTCTTCTGTTAATAATTCAGTTAAATTATAAAAGTCAGGTCCAAAAGATTTCATATTTATCCTAATTTACACTGTGAAATTAAAACACAAATCATGATAAAAACCGAACGTTTAATCTTATTTTTGAAGCAGTATATTTCATTGCGATCATGAGTAATTCAGATAAATACTACATGAGTTTAGCTATTAAGGAGGCAATAAAAGGTGGTTCAAAAGTATTTCCAAACCCACGAGTCGGGGCTCTAATTGTCAATAATGATGTAATATTATCCTCCGGTTATCATGAATACTATGGCGGTCCGCATGCTGAGACATTAGCTATAAAAAAAATAAAATCTGAGTTTTCAGGATCAACACTATATGTTACCCTCGAGCCCTGTGACCATAGAGGCAAAACTAATCCATGTTCAGATTTAATAAGGCGAGAAAATTTTGCCCGTATCGTTATTGGAACCAGAGATCCAAACCCCACTGCCAGAGGCGGTATAAATACAATTAGAGCAAAAGGAATAAAAGTGGACGTTAATATTCTTGGAGATGAATGTCGTAAAATAAATAGAAGGTTTTTTACTTTTCATGAAAAAAAACGTCCATATATTATCCTCAAAATTGCGTCTACAATGGATGGCTTCATTGCACAGAAAAATGGAGATTCTCAATGGATAACTAATGAAGAGTCTAGACACTCTGTACATCAGTTAAGATCTTCCTGTGATGCAATATTAGTTGGCAACAATACTGTAAGGAAAGACAATCCTTATCTCACAAGCCATGGAGTTGGTAAAGATCCTGTAATTGTGTTATTAGATAGCTTTGAAAACGAAGGGTCAAAGTCAAAAGTACTAAGAGGAAATCCAATAATCATACCCCGACGAGACCTAAGTGCTAATCCTAGAGATAACATCAAAACAATTATACGTAAACTGTATAAAAAATCGCTTCAAACACTATTGGTCGAAGGTGGTGGCATTACTTTCACGAACTTTTTTGATAGTAATTTATATGATGAAGTACAAGTATATTATGCACCCAAAATAATTGGTGAAGGCTTGTCTTTCTACAATAATAAATTCTTGCTAAAAAAAGAACTAGGATTAATTCTGCACAAAGTAGAGAAATTTAAAAACGATATAAAAATAACTTATCTAAAAAAATAATGTTTACAGGTCTTGTTGAAGAAGTCGGTTTGATTACACAAAAAAAAGTAATCCCAGATGGTCTAAGCATTACTATCAAAGCACAGAAAATATTAGACGATCTAAAAATTAACGATAGCGTTTCATGTTCAGGAATATGTTTGACTGTTGTAGATATGGACAATAACATGTTTAGTGTTCAACTTGTTCAAGAGACTTTAAAATTGACAAACGCAAAATTTTGGGAAGAAGAAACTACAATTAATCTTGAAAGATCTATGTTACCTACCACAAGAATTGGGGGACATTTTGTTCAGGGCCATATTGATAATACAGTTAAAATCAAAAAAATCATTCCAAATGAAAATTCTGCTATATGGCATTTCAGTATTCCAAAAGATTTACATCAATACATCGTGCATAAAGGCTCCATCTGCTTAGATGGTATAAGCTTAACAATTGCTGAAAAAACTAATAGTTATTTTGCTGTAGCCTTGATACCACATACTTTGGGTGTTACAACTTGGAATAATAAAAAAGTCGGTGATATAATTAATGTTGAGGTAGATATTATGGCAAAGTACATAAAAAGTTTCTTGGGAGATAATCGTGAAACTTAGCTCAATTAAATCAGTAATCGAGGATGTGAAAATTGGGAAACCTATAATTGTAATTGATAATGAGGACCGTGAAAATGAAGGAGATCTTTTTGTAGCGTCTGAGCTAATAAATCCAGAATCAATTAATTTCATGGCCAAAGAAGGTCGCGGGCTAATTTGCGTATCTATCACCCGAGAAAGAGCAATTGAATTAGAACTCGAACCAATGGAAAGACGTAACTCCAGCTTACATGAAACAAATTTTACCATTAGCGTTGATGCAAAAAAAAATACAACCACTGGTATATCTGCTTTTGATAGGTCCATAACAATAAAAACCTTGATAGATGATGATTCTGAGGCAACAGATCTTGCTCGTCCAGGGCATATATTCCCTATAGTCGGAAAAGATGGCGGCGTTCTCCGGCGAGCTGGACACACTGAAGCAAGTATTGATTTTTCATCATTAGCTGGATTAAAACCAAGCGGGGTTATTTGTGAGATAATGGCAGATGATGGTTCAATGGCTAGGGGAAATGAGCTTAAAAGGTTTTCGAAGAAACATAAACTGAAAATTGCATCCATTGCGGACCTTATTAGTTACTTGCGAAAAAAAATAAAGCTTGTTGAAAGAGTTGAGACCATTACACTTCCTACTAAATTTGGTAAGTTTGACTTGCATTTGTATGAAGGTCTTTTTGATGGTAAAACACATTTAGCTCTATCCAAGGGGGATTTTCTTTCATCTGATTCTGCTATGGTTCGTGTCCATTCTGAATGCCTTACTGGCGATATATTCCATTCACTCAGGTGTGATTGTGGTAATCAGTTGGATGCAGCTATCGAAGCCATAAACAATAACGGATCGGGTATAATTGTTTATCTTAGACAAGAGGGAAGAGGGATAGGGCTAAAACATAAAATTAGAGCTTACAAACTACAGGAAAAAGGAATGGATACGGTAGAGGCTAATGAAAAATTAGGATTTAAACCAGACCTCAGAGACTACGGTGTTGGTGCTCAAATATTAAAAGATCTTGGCGTCTCTAGACTTACAGTAATGACAAATAACCCCAAAAAACTTATTGGCCTAGAGGGGCATGGTCTTAAAATTATAAATCGCATCCCAATAGTTGTAGAGCCTAACGATGAAAACAAGAAATATTTGAATACAAAGAAGAAGAAAATGGGACACATATTAGACCTATGATAGCCATAGCAGTTAGTTCGTTTAATAAGATTGTCACAGATGGACTTTTAGAAGGTTGTCTACTCGCTCTTAAAGAAAATAATTATAGCCCAAATCAGATAGAGATTTACAAAGTCCCCGGTGCATTTGAGTTGCCCGCAAAAGTTCAGTATTTAGATTCAGAAAATAAATATAACAGCATAATCGCCTTGGGCTGCGTTATAAAAGGTGAAACAGATCATTACCATTATATATCTCAGGCTGTTACGAATGG
>MDTB01147778.1_pt1 | contig 11575 bp, 13 predicted proteins | sample 811161 | NCBI WGS metagenome assembly MDTB01 (sample SAMN05326650, study PRJNA326480) | marine metagenome | isolation source: seawater | place: Mediterranean Sea | collected 2009
CGTAGCTCAGCTGGATAGAGTACCTGGCTACGAACCAGGCGGTCAGAGGTTCGAATCCTCTCGAGCGCGCCAATTTTTCTCTGTCGCCCGCGACCAAATAACCGTCAATCGGCTGAACGTTCGGCCCAACCCGCGAAGATTTTTTCCAGAAACACCACGACGTAATAGAGGGCGATACCCAGCACCGCGAGCGCGATCAATACCGCAAACATCAGCGGATAGTCTGAATTTGTCTTCCCGCTATCGAATAGTGCTCCCAACCCACGGCCGTGAGGGGATACGATTTCCATCAGATTGGTCCCGATAAAGGCGAGCGTGACCGAGACCTTTAGCGCGCCAAAAAACTCAGGGAGCGTCTTGGGTAGTGCTATCTTCCAGAAGATGGTCAGCTTCGACGCCCCCAAAGACCGCAAGATGTCGCGATACTCCGGCTCCAGGGTCGACAACCCGATCGATACAGAGACCGCGATCGGGAAAAATGAGATCATGAAAGCGATCAGGACCGTGTTCAAGTCATGCTGGCCCACAAACATCAGGGCCACGATAGGGACCACGGTCGCTTTAGGTATCGCGTTGAAACCGACTAATAACGGATACAGGCCCTCACGCATGACCTTCGAGAACCCCATAATCATCCCTAGGAACACGCCGACCACGATGGCGATCAGTAGTCCGACCACGGTCCTCCAGAGGGTCTCCCAGCCGTACGATAAAAACAACTCCTTGAACCGCCAGAACGCTGGCCACAGGTCCGACGGTGAGGCCATCTTGTAGTTCGGCCAGTCGTTGACCCAGACCAGCGCCTCCCAGAAAACCAGGAAAATGACCATCGCAAAGGTGGGGATCAGGTACTGTCTCATCTATACCCCCGCACCATTTCTCGCGATACGGATCTGTTCACGCAGCTCGTTCAGTATCGCTATCGATTCGCCTGTGTAGAGCTGGTCAAGAGACGGCGAACCCTCACGTGTCAGGGACACACTGTGCTGGACCGTCGCCGGCCGGTCAGAGAGTACCACTACCTCGTCGGCCAAAAAGATAGACTCCCTGAGGTCGTGTGTTATCAAGACGCCGGTGAACGGTTCCTTAGCCCTAAGCTTGTGCATCGTGAGCCAAAGATCTTCTCGGGTGAATGCATCAAGCGCACCGAACGGCTCGTCCAGAATCAAGACATCGGGGTTATGGATCAGGGCCCTGCACAGAGACGCACGTTGGCGCATACCACCCGATAATTCAGACGGCCGTTTGTCCTCGAACCCCGTGAGCCCGACCAAGTGTAGCAGGTGCCTGGCCCGGTCCTCCGCGTCCTGCTTACTAAGACGTGTTGGCACTATCTCGAGGGGGAGGAGTACGTTTTTTAGGATACTGCGCCACTCTAGTAGCATCGGGTTCTGAAACGCCATCCCCACCGTAGACCGTGGCGAGACAACTTGCTCTCCGTGCAACCAAACCGAGCCCTCGTCGGGCCGCATGAGACCTGCGATGAGTCTTGTTAGGGTAGACTTCCCGCAGCCTGAGGGACCCACCACCGCCGTAAAACCGTGCTCCGGCACGCCGAGGGTTAGTTTTTCCAGTACAGGCAGAGGGTGACCATCCGTCTGATAAGCGTGGGTCACGTTCTCTATCGCGATCAGATTCTCTCGAGCGTCAGCCACTTCCAGCAACCTTAGTCAAAGTTGCGCCCACCAGCCTCACGAGTGGCTGTGGGCACAAAGGGTTTAGTATCTACTTCAGCCTAAAACCGCCCGACGGCAGGAACGCATCCGTGAAATACAGGTCTGCCTTCGGCGTGGTCTTATACTCATAAGTATCACGCAGCTGCTCAATAGCCCCCGCGAACCGGGACTTGTCTATGTTACCCATCCCGTTTTGTTTGACATAGTCGGTCAGGACATTGGCGTCGATGGCCAGACCAAGACGACGCTCCTCGAGCTTGGCGTCGGCGGCAGGGTTCCTCTTAACGAGGGCAACGACCGCGGCACCGGGGTCTGCTATCGCATCCTTCCAGCCGGCTCCTACCGCCTTCAAGAAGGCCTTCACCGTGCCAATGTTCGCGTTCGCGTACTCAGTATTGACGATGATCGCGTTGCCGTAGAGCTTAAGGCCGTGGTCGGCCATCAAGATGGTGGAGATGTCGCTCTCTGGGGTGCCCAACCGGACCAGGTTAAGGTACGAAGAAAACGAGAAGCCTGTGACCGAGTCAACCTTCCCCTCAGCGAGCATCGGCTCACGGGTCGGGAACCCGACGGGCTCGACTTTGATCTTGCTCATGTCGAGGTTGTTGGCCTTCGCGAAAGACGGGAACTGCGCCCATGCCCCGTCGGGTGGCGGCGCGCCAAGGGTAGAGCCCTCGAGGTCTTTCGGTTTAGAGATCCCAAGCGACTTGCGTCCCACGATCGCGAATGGTGGCTTGTCGTAGACCATCATGATCGCCGTGACCGGCGCACCGGGGTTCTGATCGAGAAACTTAATCAGCGAGTTGATGTCGGCAAAGCCGACAGGGAACGCGCCGGTCGCGACCTTGGGAATGGCATCCAGGGAACCCTTACCCGGCGATATCTCTACCTCGAGCCCCGCCTTTGAAAAGTGACCGTTATCGATCGCCAAAAAGTATGGCGCCGAAGGACCCTCAAACTTCCAATCTAGAGCAAACTGAACCTTTGTCGCCGCCACCGCCGATAGGCTGAAAATGGACGCAAAGGAGGCCACTAGTAATTTCCTAAATATATTCATAGTTAACTCCCACTTCTTTAGACCAACCGGTCTCTTCGGTAATCCGGACGACGCAAATAAGCTAACTCTTGTCGACAGACTACCCTCCCAAATTAACTGATCCGACTCTACAGATGTACTCCAACTCAATCCATACACTCGAAACCAGCCAAACTAATACCTCGGTTATTTAACAACCCACTCTCGTCTCTCGGTCTTATCCGAGCACTCGATCAGCGAGATAGACACCCCGCGGTTTTCAGACACTCCTCGCTAGAGCCCGATCCAAGTCTCCGAGATCTCTTGTTCTTAACATGCCCCGGTCCACGACGAACTCGATTATCTCGCGGACTCCCTCGCCGGTTTTCATGTTACTGAAAACGAAAGGTCTGTCCCCACGCATTCTTGTCGCGTCCCGCTCCATTACCTCAAGCGAGGCACCCACCAACGGGGCCACATCGATCTTATTGATAACCAACAAATCGCTCTTCGTTATGCCGGGCCCGCCCTTTCTCGGGATCTTGTCCCCCGCGCCAACGTCGATGACATAGATGGTAAGGTCCGACAGTTCCGGCGAGAACGTGGCGCTGAGGTTATCGCCACCCGACTCAACCAGGACCAACTCGAGCCCCTGGTGTCGTTCCTGGAGTTCATCAATCGCGGCGAGGTTCATAGACGCATCCTCACGAATCGCCGTGTGTGGACATCCACCAGTCTCTACACCCAATATCCTCGTTTCATCCAACGCGTCGTGGCGAGTCAAAAATTGAGCATCCTCGTGTGTGTAGATATCGTTCGTGACCACGGCCATGTCGTAGTGATCACGCATCGTGAGACATAAATTGAGGGTGAGTGCGGTCTTACCTGAACCGACTGGGCCACCGATACCAACGCGTAACGCCTGCATGCATGCCTCCTAAGAGCGGAAAAGCCTGGAATATTGAGTCTCGTGCTGAGCGCTCAAGATTGAAAGAAGAGGGACCGTGCTCGAGGGCTCCGACCCAAGAGACTGAATCGAATGCTCGACGCACTCGGAGATCACTGGCTTTAAGTCAGCCAAAACGGCTTGTAACGCGTTCTGACCCAACGGAATCGCTTTGGCGGCGACAAGCATTTGGTTGTCAAGCCAGGACCAGAGGATACCGGTAACCAGCCATTCCTCGGGGACCTCATACCTCGCCGCGACCCACCCATACAGACAGATAACTGAATATTCACGTGCGTCGGGTACATCGATTCCCTGATCGGTAGCCCACTTCTTAAAGGCCGCTCCAAGGCGTAGGTCCTCCTGAAGCAACTCTCGTGTCTCACGAGACGCGAGAAGCTCGGCGTTAACGTCCCGAAACATTGACTCTGAAGTCGCTCGGTATGCATGGATCGCGTAGTGACAATCGAGCGTCGTGAGCGAAAACCGCATCACGCTGTCGCACCACCGGGCGAGGGATTCCGGGTCGTAAACATGCCTTGACTCAATAGCGGCCTCGAGCCCCTGACTGAACGCAAACGCGCCTATCGGAAGGCTCGGAGAGAACAGATGCAGAGCGTGTATTAAATGCCCCGAGTTAGTCATGATGATGACCGCCCCCCGCGTTTTGACCATACGCTCCCGACTCTGGGTCGAATGAATCCTCAAGATCCGTCACCCGCAGACCCCACTGGTGGCAAAGGTCAGACAAAACGTGGTCTGGCTGGAACCGAACCGAGCCTGGTTGAATCTCGACCGGTGTGTGTCGGTTCCCTAGGTGATAGCAAATTTTTGCGAACAGCACCGGGTCGGATGTCGAGGCCTCGGTCAGCCGCTCGGCCGCAGCTTTCACAAGGACCACCCGCCCGTCTGTCGCCCTCAAATAGTCGCCGTCCACCAGAGCCTGGCCCCGGTCCAGAAAAAGACCGGCCTCCTCATCGGCCTCAGTCAGGGTCTTCAGACGCCCCCGCTTGCGTGAGTCATAATCAAGCGTAATGATCGCATCGTAGCGTGCGGCGACATCGAGTTTCTCGGTCAGCTCCAACAAATCGTGCATCCCTTAAAATAAATAATATCGTTGGGCCAAAGGTAACGACCGTGCGGGTTCGCAAACTAAGAGTTCTCCATCGGCCCGGACCTCGTAGGTTTCTGGGTCAACCTCGATGGTTGGCTGAAAATCATTGAGTACCATATCGGATTTTTTAACCGACCGAATATTCTTGACGGGCAGTAACTGCCGGTCAGTACTAGACATCCACCCATTGTCGTGCCGCAAAGACAACTCAGACACAAAGGTCGCCGACAAGCGGTCAGGGCACGACCCCATCGCCCCGAACATCGTTCGATAGTGCACGGGCTGTGGGGTCGGAATAGATGCATTCGGGTCACCCATCGGGGCCGCAACAATAAACCCGCTCTTCAGAATCAGTGCCGGCTTGGTCCCAAAAAATGCAGGCTTCCAGAGGACCAGGTCAGCCATTTTCCCGACCTCAACGGACCCGACCTCGTGGGCGATCCCGTGAGCTATAGCTGGGTTGATAGTGTATTTCGCGATATAGCGTCGGGCCCTGAAGTTATCGTTCCAGTCTGGGTCAGAGCCCAGCGATCCGAATTGGTCCTTCATCTTGTGAGCGGTCTGCCAGGTCCGAGTAATAACCTCACCCACACGCCCCATGGCCTGTGAGTCCGACGCGATCATACTGAACGCGCCCTTATCGTGGAGGATGTCCTCGGCGGCGATGGTCTCCTTGCGGATCCGACTGTCCGCGAACGCAACGTCCTCGGGGATGTTCGGTGACAGGTGATGACACACCATCAACATATCTAGATGCTCGTCGACGGTGTTGATCGTATAGGGCCGTGTGGGGTTGGTCGATGATGGCAAAATATTTGGCAACCCGGCCGCCTTAATAATATCAGGGGCGTGTCCGCCGCCCGCGCCCTCGGTGTGGTAGGTATGGATGGTCCGTCCTGCAATCGCCTTCAGGGTTTCCTCGACGAACCCAGACTCGTTTAATGTGTCGGTATGAATCGCGACCTGGGTATCAGTCTCGTCAGCGACCGTCAGGCACGTGTCAATCGCCTGAGGCGTCGTGCCCCAGTCCTCGTGGAGCTTCAAGCCACAGGCCCCGGCCTGGACCTGCTCGAGCAGTGCCTGCCGGTTGCTCGAGTTACCCTTTCCGAGAAAACCGAAATTCATCGGCTGGCCCTCGACCGCACGCATCATCATTTCCATATTGAAGGGCCCTGGTGTGCAGGTGGTCGCGTTCGTACCGGTCGCTGGACCCGTGCCTCCCCCTAGCATGGACGTGATGCCGGACGCGAGCGCCTCATCAATCTGCTGCGGACAGATGAAGTGAATATGGGAGTCTATACCGCCAGCCGTGAGGATCTTACCCTCGCCTGCGACGATCTCGGTTCCGGGTCCGATAACGACAGTGACCGACGGCTGGATGTCGGGGTTCCCCGCCTTACCAATCGCCGCAATCCTTCCCGACTTCACACCGACATCGGCCTTGACGATACCCCAGTAGTCTACAATCAGCGCGTTCGTAATCACGAGATCCATGCAGTCCTTGCTCCCGCGCTGGGACTGGCCCATCCCATCTCGGATCACTTTTCCTCCCCCAAAAGTGACCTCGTCTCCGGGGACGGCCGAGTCGGACTCCGGGGTAACCCAGAGGTTCGTATCACCGAGGCGAACGGAGTCGCCAACAGTAGGACCGTAGAGATCCGCGTACGTTTTTCTAGAGATCTTCATACCGACTCCTCCAAGCGACCCATTACCAGCCCCCTGAACCCGAATACGGTGCGGTCACCCGCCAGCGCCACCAGCTCGATGGTCCTCTCCTGGCCCGGCTCGAACCGCACCGCGGTGCCGGCTGCGATATTAAGACGGAAGCCAACCGCCTGCTCTCGATCAAACTCGAGACGAGGATTCACCTCGTAGAAATGATAGTGGGAGCCCACCTGAACAGGTCGGTCGCCCGTGTTTGCGACCACCAGTGTCTTTGTTTCACGGTCCTCGTTCAGGTACACGTCGCCCGACTGAATTCTCGTTTCTCCTGGAATCATTTTTTCAATGCCTCCTGTATGGGTTCATGAACCGTGACCAACTTCGTCCCGTCGGGGAATGTCGCCTCGACCTGTACCTCGTCCACCATCTCGGCGACACCGTCCATGACTTGGTCTCTGGTCAGGACTGTGCGTCCGACCTGCATCAGTTCTGCGACGGAACGCCCGTCACGTGCGCCCTCCATAATCTCCAAGCTGATCAACGCAACGGCCTCCGGATAGTTAAGCCGCAGGCCCCGGGCCAAGCGGCGTTCTGCGACCAGGCCCGCCGTGTAGAGTAGTAGCTTATCTTTCTCTCTCGGTGTTAATTCCATTTATGTCCTCCAAATTCTTGGGGTTTCAACTGTTCTTGCCATGATTTGGTCCCCAACCAAAGACCACAACGAATAAAGGACGTTCCTCGTGTCCTCCGAGCGATCAGATAGCAAACGGATACTAATCAGCCCGTCACGGACAGCCGTCACGCCCGATTTTCCAGGAAAGTCCTCTAAGATTTGTCGGCAACCGACGACCACCGCATCTGTCACCTGGGATCCCTGTCTCAGCACCAACAACCCCGACGCGAGGCTGGTCATGGCGTCCAGACCGCTGGCGCTTGCCAAGGTCTCAGGATCAATCCGTAAATGATCTCGGTACAGTAACCGATGGTCACAGTAGACGCTAAGACGCTGGGACAAATGACCAACCGTGAACGGGAGAAAGCCAGCGGACCGACCAAAAACCGTATGCTCCCAGCCGAAGTAGGTAGCGGACGAGTCGAGGAAGACCTGCGTCTCCAGGTCACCATAAGCGCCGTCAAAGACAATCGTATCCTGTGGCATATAGGCACACATTGCCTCTTCATCTATCTCGATCACTGTCCGGGTGGTCTGCATCGATCCGTTTTGTCGAGACCGGTACAGCTTACCTGACGCAGGTGTCGTTATCAGAACCTTGGCCTTAGGGTGAAGACGGAACCGGCAGTCGAGGTCGTCACCCGAAACCATCCCACCGGGCGGGTGCAACACGTAGCAATGTGCCAGGTCTCGATCGTGAAACAATTTCTGCACCCGCAACGGTCCGGTATGCGAGATCTCTGCAAGTGCGGTATTACCTGCACTGGTCTGATGGAACTGACAGCTCAGGCTTGCGGGCCACACATAGTCGGATTGGTTTGACAGATGTTGGTCCATACGTCGCTTACCCGTGGCACAGAATACCGGACAGTCTGAGTCCGGCGGCGACAGGGTCAATGATGGTCAGGCTGTCCCACTGGCCCGCCAGATCGGGATATAGGTCCGTCATACCCGCACAACCTAATATGACCGCCACATCTTGACCGTACGTTTGGACGATATTCCGAATGCAGTCGTTCAGTATTTTCAAAGACTGGTCGGGGCTGCGCTCTAATTCAAGTACCGGTATTCCGCTCGCGACGACGTCGAGACAGTAAGGCTCGAAACCTTGGCATCGAATTGACTCTCTGATAACCGGGACAGAGACCGCTAGTGTTGTGAGGACAACGAACCGTTGCGAACGGAGAGATGCCCAATGATACGCCGCCTGACCGATCCCGATCACGGGCCGGCCCACCTGTTCAATGAGATCCCACACGCCGGTATCGTCAAAGCAGCCAACCACGAAGGCCGAGTAATTGTGAGGTAACTCCGACACCAGGGACAGCATGGCCTTGGTTGCAAGATCACCGTCTTCCGCGCCTTGGATCGCTTCCGGCGCTCCACGGTTGGTGATGAATTCAAATCGTGTCTCGGCAGCTACAGTGATCCGACCCAGAGTATCCCGACAGGTATTTGTCATTGACTCGGTACTGTTGGGGTTCAAGAAACAGACCACCGGGAGGTTCGTCATTGGCCCGTGCCCGTCTTGCGTCGCAGGACCCAGAACAGCGCCAGAGAGAGGCCGATGACTAGGAAACTGACCCCGGTGGTCACGGCCCCGAGCGCGTATATCGATGGGTTGGTCACCGTCGTCGTGAGGCCTCTCAGCTCTAAGGGAAGTGTGTTCACGGCACCCAGGGCCTGGGACGAGCGCGCGAGCTCGTCGTAGCTGAGCGTGAACCCGAACAACGCGACACCCACGAGGGCGGGAGCTATTAGCGGGAAAACAACACCCCAGAAGGTTTGCCACGGGGTCGCGCCGAGGTCCCTCGCGGCCTCCTCGTAGCTGGGATTGAAGCGGTTAAATACCGCGAACATGATCAACAGACCGAAGGGCAGTGTCCAGGTGAGGTGTGTCCCCAGACCCGAAGCGATGAGGCCCATCGAGGTCTGGAAATCATTAACTATCCATTGGATGTCCAGGGTCTGGCCCAGCCACTTGATGGTCTCATCGAGCAAACGGAACTGCAGGGCGATGCCTAAGCTTATCGCGATCGATGGGATAATTAGGCTGGCAATCGTGAGGTAGAACAGCAGACCGGAGCCGCGGAATTTTTTTCGGAACGCGAGGCCGGCGCACAGGCTCAGCACCACGGTGAAAATCATTACCAGCACGCCCAGTAACAGGGAACGTCGGAGCGCGCGGGAGATGTCGACCACCCCCAGGCCGCGCCAAAGCTCTTCGAACCAGTGAAGAGAAACGCCCCTCATCGGGAATGTCAGTCCGCCCTCGGGTCCCTGAAATGCCAACAGGATAATGGATAAAACAGGCCCATAAAGAAAAACAACGAAACATCCAAAGAAAATCGTCAGCCACACCGTCTGGGTCTTAGAAAACATCCCTAGAGCTCCTTACGCACATTAACGATTCTCATCATCGCCGCGACCATCAGAAGGGTAATCGAGACCAAGACTACCGCGTTGGCTGCGGCCGCCGGGAACTGCAGGTAACTCATCTCGACATAGATAATTTTCCCCACAGAGGCGATCTGTTGCCCCCCGAGCACGCCTATCGTTATGAAATCACCGACGACGATCGTGATAACGAAGATCGAGCCGATCATGATCCCGGAGCGACTCAAGGGTATGATAATGTTGGTAATGATCTGCCACGCCGACGCACCGGAGTCCTTGGCCGCCTCTATCAGAGACCTGTCAATCTTCGCCATCGAGTTGAAGATTGGGACGACCATGAACAGGGTATAGAGATGCACGAAGCCCAGCGTGACCGAGAAGCCAGAATAGAGTAGCCACTCTATCGGTTGATCGATAACCCCCATGCTCATGAGGCTTGTATTGACGATCCCGTTCCTCCCGAGCAACGGGATCCAAGAAATCATCCTGATTACGTTACTAGTCCAGAACGGGATCGTACAAATCAGAAACAAAACGATCTGCATCTTTAGACTGCGGACACAGAAAACCAAATACAGAGCGACCCCAAAACCAATCCCTAGGGTGAAGAACCATGTCAAAAAAACGTACTTAAAGGTCGATAGGTAGGTCGCAAAGGTTGTGCATAACCCCTCGCTCCAGTCAAAGCACCCGTAAAATAACTCCTCATAGTTCATGAGGATTAGGTCAGGAATTAATGAATATTCGGTGTAGTCCCAAAAGCTCACGACCACGACCAAGATCAGCGGCAAGATGAAAAACGTCGCCAGCACCGAAGCGAATGGTAGTGCGAGGATACTGCTACTGTTTTGTCTAGCCATTCTTCTATCCGTAAACAGGGGGACAGCCGCGCCGTCCCCCTGACTGAGTCCGCCTAGGAGGCTATAAACTCATTCCACTTTCTAACCATGTAACGATTTTCGTCCATCACCGCGTTCCAGCACGCGACACCGCCCATCCGAGTCTCGTACGAGCCACCATCCCGAACCTCGCCAGCCGACGCAAGCTTCTGTCCACCCGGGGACATAATATCTTTTGCGGCAGGCTTACCGAGCATCCAGTAATCCCACTCATAGGCTTCCATGTTCGCCTTGGCTGTCGGTAACACCGCCGAGTAGTAGCCCTGGCGGTTCAGGTACGCACCCGCCCAACCCGATAGGAACCAGTTGATGAACTCGTAAGCCAGATCTTGCTGGTATCCTTTGATCGTAGTAGGCAGACCAAAACCGGCAGCCCAGGCCCTGTAGCCCTCTTTCAGCGGCTGGTACACGCAAGGGATGCCTTTGGTCCTCACCGCCGTGATCGCTGGCGACCACATGGACTGAATCACTACCTCGCCCGACGCCATCAGGTTAACGCTCTCATTGAAGTCAGACCAAAATGCTCGGAACTGGCCCTGCTTCTTTGCCTCCGTCAGGACCTTCATGGTCAGGTCGATCTCTTTCTTGGTCATGTTTCCTTTGTCGGGGTACTTGTACTCGCCCATCGCCTCGACGACCATGGCCGCGTCCATGATCCCGATCGATGGGATGTTCAAGATCGAGGCCTTGCCCTTGAATTCAGGATTCAGCAGCTCCGCCCAGCTGTTGATTGGACGACCGATCAGGTCGGGCCTGATGCCCAATGTATCCGCGTTGTATACGGTCGGTATAAGCGTTACCCACTCAGTCGGCGTGCTAGAGAAGTTCGTCGACTTCTCGCCCTCTTTATAAAATACCTTCTTCGGGGCCGTACCCTGGTCACCAATTTTCTTACCAGCGACCTCGCCTTTTGTGAAGGCGGTGACGATATTATCAAACTCTTTAATCTTACTAGCGTTCATGCCAATCAGGTTCCCTGACGGCACCAACTTCTTCAGGCTGAAGTACTCCGTGTCCACCAGATCAAAACTGTTCGGTTGGGTCAATATGCGCTTCGTTACCTCGTCAGTGGTGACCGGGATATATTCGATGGTGATGCCCAGGTCTTCCTTGGCCTTCGCAGCGATAGCCTTGTCCTGGTTCACTGCGGTACCCAGGTAGCGGAGTACCTTTTTCTCGTTCGACATGACATA
>MDTB01217622.1_pt1 | contig 11575 bp, 6 predicted proteins | sample 811161 | NCBI WGS metagenome assembly MDTB01 (sample SAMN05326650, study PRJNA326480) | marine metagenome | isolation source: seawater | place: Mediterranean Sea | collected 2009
CGCCTTCCTTCATCCTCGTCCACGAAGTGTCGCTCTTCTTCTTGCCCTTCTGCAAGTCAAAGCGCACGCCGTTCAGGCTCTTACGGAATGTGCCGTTCACAGGCGGGTTGCAACACTTGACGGGGTGGTTATAAGAGGTCCGAAGCACCGCAGGAGCAGTCACGTTGACGCCCGCACTTGCCTTGAAGTCTACGGGATTGTAGAGGAAGGCCAAGGTTCTATTGAGTCTCTTGAAGCTCATTGCGCATGGCATATAGAAGAAGCGACCCCACGACCCCAGGTGGAACTCCCCCCTGAGTGTCCGAGGCGTTGAGGCGTAGACCAGAGAGGTTTTGTGGCCAAGCTCAGTGAACATCTCTACCTCCTTCTTCAACACGCACCCTAGCAGTGCTTCAAAGTGGCCGTAGGTCTTACTTCGGGTAGGTGTAAGCAGCCCTGTCGTGTATTCTTTAGACAGAAAAATATCGCTGAACTTGCGCGCCAGGTCTCTGTCAACTCTCGCCAGGGCGAGCGACACGCTCCATGCTACGCCCTCCTCCTTTCTAAAGCAATACTTTCCGTGGACGCGGGCCTGGCTGGAGTGCGGCCAATTGGAGTAGTTTTTGTTGAAAGTCTCAGTAGACAGCAGTTTCTGCGGCATCTGCCTGCTGGCAGCCAAGAGGCCAGAGATGTCCTGAAGGTACACGTCATCCTCGACCAGCCACGTGCGTGGGTACCGTGTATGTGCCGACAGCCAGCGGAATACAGTCCATTTGAGTTCCCAGCCATACAGCTTACCCCACACATGCGTGTTACGGGGAGCCCAGTATTCTATGTCAACGTTGTTGTACGGGTCGAAGATAGCGGAATGCAAGTGGGTGCGATTGTGTCCTGGCAGAAAGTGAGCGATATAGAAGGGGATGTGCTCCTTGCCACTATATTGCGCTCCATACTGACGTATCTGCCTCCGTAGCTTTGAAGCCCGTTCGTACAAACATTGTGTTGGAAAAGGGTACAAGTGGGTCATAAGCATAACCACGTCTTCGGTGCCCTTCTCTCTCGTGATGTTTCTATTGTGCTGACCTGTCATTGGATGCACCAATTTCACAAACCCGGTTTTTGAGTACATCTCCTCTGCCAAGCGCATTTTCACGTGGCTAGTCTTGCTGTTGTATTGGTTGTCGTTCTCCTTCAAGCTCTTGTTCCTGTCAATTTCTAAGGAGATAGCTCGCCACTCCTCCATATTCTTGTGGTAATTCCTCGGATCAGGGTAATCTTGATAGATACTTTTGAGTCTTCGACCAGGAAGGGTCTCTACATCCCCCTCTCCTGACCAGTAGGCGCGGTAGAAGAGCCAAAGAAGTGCCGAAAAAAGGCTGACCTTGGAAAACAAGTTCATGACCGCTTTTGCGAAGAGATTCTAGCCGTTATGCATCATTCCTATATCATTATGGCCGCAAAACATGGTCTACGATGACCGAACGACCGAATAGCTCTTGCATGAACCCCGATCTTTTGAGAAAGGCGCCGAGACACTTCAGCAAAAAATTCCACACCTTGAAATAGATAGTGATGCATTTGACACTTATCAGCACCTTATTTCTGCTACTAATAAGTCATACGCACGCTTTGCGTGCGCGTGGTGGCATTTCGATGGTGTCAAAGTACATCTCGAGCAAGAAGCCTATCTTTGTTGCCGGAGGCAGTAAGGGCGTAGGCATGGAGGTGGTGAAGCAGCTGACTAGCATGGGCAACCCTGTAAAGTGTCTGGTGCGCAGACAAGAAAGCGTAGACGAGTTGAAGGCAATTGGTGGCGACCTCGTGACGTGCCAGGTAGGGGACGCAATGGACGAGAGCGACGTGCAAAGCTGCATGGAAGGGTGCATCGCTGCTGTGACGACACTTGGTGGCAAGCCAGAGGCAGAGGGAGGTAAGAGGGTCGATTATTTTGGTAACAGTAACGTCGTAGAACAGGCAGGCATTCTCGGCTGCGAGCGCATCATCTTGGTCACTAGCATTGGCTGTGGTAGTACTAAGGACGCTATCAGTGAGGAGGTGTATAAGGTGCTTGAGGACGCTCTAGTCGCGAAGAATAAGGCGGAGCGCGACTGTCGGATGTACACGAATCTAGATTGGACGATCATTCGTCCGGGGGGCCTCAAGTCCGAGCCAGCCACCGGCACGGCAGTGCTCACTGACGACACGAAAGCTTCGGGAGTCATCAACAGAGCCGACGTGGCAACTCTGATAATAAAGGCTCTAGAGAGCGAGGGCAAAGCCACCCGCAAAGAGCTCTCTGCGCTTGACCCGTCCGCCGCTAGCGACTACAACGCTGGTACGGGATACACCGCCGTCGAGGTGTGAGTCCACATGTGTGTTGATTTTGTGGAGTATGACTCTAATAGCGGCACCAGACAACTGTTACACTTTGCACTACATACGTCAACCTTTTCTGTCTACATCGCGTCCCCCACCCTTCCTTCTCCGAGGCCCCGCAAGTCCAAAATGGAGTCCGCGGCTCCGAAGAGCTTCTCAGGGGAGGTAGCTGCTGTGTCCTCGAAGCTTACGAGGTTGTTGTCGTACAGCCAGCGTAGCGCCTCCTTGTATTGGGGCCAGGAGAAGAGCTCCTCCTCCTCCCCTTCCGCCGCGAGGGACGACAGGGCCTCGTACAGATCCCCCACTCGGATGCGGGAGTCGTCGTACTGCCCCCCAGGCTGCAGACCTGCAGGGACATAGTTGCCCGTTCCTAGGTCTTCGCCTGTAAGTGCTTTGTTGATGGTGTCCCCGCTGTTATGTACCCCCTCATCGCGCTGCAAGAGCTGTAGCAGATCAAGGTGCAGCTGCGAAGGCAGCTCAACTGTGCGTTCGCCACAGTCTATCGTGATGCGGGAGACGGCAGTAGGGGCGCTTGGTGAGGAGGAGGTCACCTCGGAGCGGTAGTAGATCTCTGCTTCTACCACAAGATCTTCCTGTATCATCGTCGAGTCCTGGGCACTGTCCAGCGGGAAAGGGCGTCTGGAGACGACCCAAGAGCCCAGATAGAGCTTGTCCATACTGCCTTGTGTGCTAAGGAAGGTCCTGATGGCCTCTGCTGGAGTCTCCACAATTGGCTGCCCCTTGCGATTGAAGCTTGTGTTTAGCACCATTGGCACTCCCGTCTGTGCGAAGAATGCTGAGATAAGGGCATGGTAAAGAGAGTTCTCCTGCCGCCGCACGGTCTGCAAGCGGGCAGACCCATCGATGTGGGCAACTGCGGCCACTTGTGATAGCTTGTCCTCTCGAAAGGTAGCCGTGAGAGACATATACGGGCTCTCGTTTCCGCCGTTCTTAAGACCCCTGAACCAGTCTCCCGCGTGCTCAGCGAGGACGCTAGGGGCGAGGGGGCGCCACCACTCCCGCTGCTTGACCTCATCGTTGATGCAGATGCGCACATCCTTGCTCCGTGGGTCACCTAAAATACTTCTGCCACCGAGCGCCCGTTGACCAAATTCGCTTCTTCCTTGGAACCAGCCTAGCACCTTTCCTGCCGCAATATCCGCTGCCGCCTGCTCAGCTAGTAGGTCGATGGTGGGGACCTTCACCGCGTCAACCCAGGGCGCGTGCTCCTCAATTGCATCCAACAGGTCTGCCTCGCTGAAATCCCCTCCTTGGTAGGCAGAGAAGGTCAAGCTAGGCAGTGTGTTGCCTATCTGCTCCGCCTCCTCCTCCGCCTCTTGCTGCGTGTCCGACACGGGATCACTTATAGCGAGATCCTCGCTGCTACCGCCGAACATTGCTAGAGCCTTGCTGAGGGCACGGTCCGAGCCAGCAGTCAGCATGGCCAGCTCGTCCGCAGCCTCCTTCTTCCGCATTGCCTCTTCCTCCCTTACCTGATGGAATCCATACACAGCGCACCCAACGGCGACGCCCTCGTCCCCCGGGCTTGGGGGAATGTACACCTCTGAGAAGCCTCCTTCCTGGGCCAGACGGCCATTAAGCACGGAGTTCAGGCCAACGCCGCCCGCAATGCACAAATTTTCCTCACCTGTACTTTCCTTTAGGCTCTGCACGAGGGATAGAGCGCTGCTCTCGAGGTCGCGCTGGCAGCTGGCAGCCAGATTGGCATGCTCGTCGAAGCGTGCGTCGCTCCATTGGTTGGCCTGGGGAAGCCCCTCCAGCTGCTCCCAGTTGATCTTCAAGCTCCCATCGTACGGGTTGCCCTGCATCAGCGGCACGGTGTGGTGGAAGTTCACTCCCACGCCTAAGTCAGTGTAACTGCCGGGGTAGCCCCCCCACGCCTTGGCTTCAGGGAGGGACTTGCCGCTCCAGGGCGAGAGGCCCATGATCTTTCCACACGCATTCCAGTCCCCCAGGATCTGGCTCGAGATGCGACTGTATACAGCTCCCATACTTTCCATGTTTTCAAAGCCGTGGTTGTACAGCTCCGGGGGGCTGCGTTCTCGGCCCCACCGTTTGAAAACGGGCCTTAATGTATTGGCGGTCCGGTCGAAGACGTAGGCCGTCTCAGCCTCGCGGTAGCCACTTGCAGGATGCAGAGATATAGGTTGACCGACGAAGCCCTCGCCGCCCAATTCCTTCAGTAGCTTCAGGTCGTGCATGTACTCCCCGCTGTGGTCTTCTACGCCGCTAATGTCCTCCACCATGGCCCTATAGCTCTCGCCCATTCCATCCATTACCACTACTAGTCCTTTATCGAAAGGACATACACCAACTACACTCCAGGCATGGGCAAGATGGTGCGATAATTCCAAAGTCTTGGCGTGGGGAAGTAAGTTTGTGACCCTCAGTCTGTCTGCCTCCTCGTATTTCAAGGCACTGGCGAATTTCAAGCGCCTTTCATATGGATTGACGCGGAAATGGTGATTATTGTTGACCACTGTGGTTATATCTTCCGGCTTGGCCTGTAAGTAGTCCAGAGCATACTGAATCAAGTCGGCCACTCCTCCTCCGTCATGCTTTTTGCCCGAGAGACGCTCCTTAGCTTGCGCAAACACAATCTCTCCCTTCTTTTCGTCGATAAGACACAATGATGCATCATGGCTGTATTTATTTATACCTGCAATAAGGCTTGCTCGTAGCTTCAGCCGCCGCATTGGCCCGTCCAGCCTCGCAGCAGGTGAAGTTCCTCTGAATGCCTCCGTCCTCTCTACATGAAGGAGTATAAAGAGGCACACGATCAAAGCGTTGAACAACAACATAATTATGCCCGCTAGCTGACCGAATCAACCGCAACTCAGCCCTTTGTCTCTTTAGTCTCTGAGTCTCTGTTTCAGTCATTCAGAGCGCGAAAATCGTCGCCCCAAATCGAGGTCATCTACCTGGTGAACTTACACAAGGGTTTTGAGGAAGGGTTTCAGCGTATCAATCAAGACTTATCTTTTCCAGAGGAGCATCTCTCACTGGCCGAGAGTGCACATAGAGAGTAACAATCGCTTCCAGCTTCGAATTGGGGACTGAGGGAGATGGCGCCTAAGGAGCAGAAGAGCAAGAAAGCGATCCGAGAGAAGTCAGCACAGCGCCTGGATGATGCTACTTTTGGCCTGAAGAACAAGAATAAGTCGAAGAAGGTGCAGGCTTTTGTGCAGCAGACAGAGAAGGCGGTGAAGCGCAGTGATGGGTCCTTCCAAAGAGGTGTGGCGAATCAGCAGAAGAAGGAGGCGAAAGCTGCTAAGCTCCTCGAGGAGGAAGAGCTGCGACAGTTGTTGGGCGAGGGCTTGATGGGACAGCACGGAAAGAAAAAGGCGGATATGGAGAGCACGGCCGCAGCCTTGGGGTTGACTGAAGTATCGGATGAGGTGCAAAAGATCTTGGACGAGTTCAGTAGCGATAGTAGCGACAGTGAGGATGATAGAAAAGAGAAGAGAAAGACTATCTATTTAAGCAGCGGCGACGAAGCTGCCGCAGATGGTGGAGAGAAGGTTTACCGTGAGAAGACCCTGGAGGACCTCATTGAGGACCAAAGGCGCAAGCTGGCTGAGAGTGGGGTTCCGGGAACGCCCATCACCGAGGCGAGCTTTGCAGAGTGGAGGACGCGCAAAGAGGAGCGCAGGAAGCGGGAGGCGGAGGAGCGCGTGAAAGCGGAGCAGACGAAGAAGAAGGGCGGCAAGGGCCTGGCCGTGCTCAGCGGCAAGGAGCTCTTCACATTCGACGCCTCGCTGTTCAAGGACGACGATGCCGCGGTGAACAAGGCACAGGAGATCGAGCTACTTGACGGCATCAAGCTAGACAAGGAGCAGGAGGAGGCTCTGGAAGCGCAGGAGCTGATGAAAGCGCAGGCAGAGCAGGAGCGACTCATGGCTGCGGAGAAGCTCGAGAAGGAGGCAAGGCGACTGAAAGACGAGGAGAGGTGCCGAGTGGCGGGTCTCAGAGAGAGGCTCTTCGAGCTGGGCGGGGTTATTGTGAACGAGGACGTTTTTGTAGAAGATGAGCAGGAGGATTTGCGGCCTTTCGAGGACGAGGACGAGGAGGAGGACGAGGACGAGGACGAGGACGAGGAGGAGGACCAGGAGGGTCAGGCGTAGGGGCAGCGAGGACGGAGGAGGACAGGGCTGAAACTTTGTGCACGTTCATTGTAACAACTAGTGAGAGTTCTACACTTAATTGGATCCGTGCGGGTGCGACTGCTGGGCTAGAGCTTGGCGTTCATGTCGGGCACAGCTTTGAAGAGGTCATCGGCCAAGGCGTAGTCTGCTACCTGGAAGATGGGCGCCTCCTTGTCCTTGTTGATGGCTACGATGGTCTTTGAGTCCTTCATGCCGCTCAGATGCTGGATGGCTCCACTGATGCCCACGGCCACGTACAGGTCAGGCGCTACCACCTTGCCCGTCTGACCCACTTGCAACTCGTTCGGGACGTACCCGGCATCTACTGCAGCGCGACTCGCCCCAACAGCGCCGCCCAGTTTGTCGGCCATCTCCTCCAGCATGCCAAAGTTTTCTCCATTTTTCATACCCCGACCACCGGACACGACCACGCGGGCGCCGCTTAGCTCGGGCCTTCCCGATTTCTTGGCGCTTTCCGACTCCCACGTAGAGAGGCCTACGCCGGCACCGTCCACGTTGACATTCTCGACACTAGCGCTTCCTCCGCTTTCGGCCGCCTTTTCAAAAGCTGTGGTTCTGACAAGCAAAAATTTGATGGCATCTTTCATTTGCACCGTCGCCATGGCGTTACCGGCGTACATGGGCCTCTGAAAGGAGTCCTCACCAAGCACTGCAGTAATGTCAGACAAGGGCGCACAGTCCATCATAGCAGCGGTACGAGGGATATAGTTTTTTCCGTGGTTACTAGAAGGTGCCAAGATGTGACTGTAAGCTTTGTCTTTGGCAACACTGTGCAGCGCAGCGGCGCAGTTCTCCGAGAGGTTGTGGTCCAAAGCATCATTATCCACACAAAGCACCTTTGATACACCAGCAACGCTCGCAGCAGTACCAGACACATCACCTAAACCCTTCCCCATAAGCAACAGGCTCACATCACCACCAAGCTTCGAGGCTGCAGTGATTGCTGCAAGTGTGCCCTGCGAGACGGATTTCCCGTCATGCTCGCCAACCACCAACGAACTTGCATTGCGCATACCATGACTCAGCCCTCTTGTGATACCCGCAACACGCGATCTCGTGATATTCATGATCATCGGAGCTCTACTTGTCGATTGAACTTGCCAGCCCCGAGGGGTAATCAGAATGTTCGCTGGTGTGCCATGTGCGGGGCACAAATGCTATTCAAAATTGTGTTAGTGTCTTTAGTATGCGGTTATAGTGCCTACGCGTGGCGAGGAAGGCACAGTATTCTCTCTATGGTTGTGAATCCCGGAGGAAGCGGCGAAAGTACGAGCACGAGTGATGTTGCAAACTGTGAAGGCGGTGTGTGCAGTATCGACGGTAATAATGGAAGCTCATCGGCTATGGAGAAGGTACTGGCAGCAGAAAAAGAGGAAAAGGTCTCAACTATCGTTGCTCTGGGGTATTCTGAGGTCGATGCTAAGAGGGCGCTCGAAAAGAAGTCGGGCTCGGTTGAAGAGGCCGTAGATCTTCTATCAGAGGAAGATGAACGTCGCGAACAAGTGAAAAAAGATGCCAAAGAGCTTAGTGATGGGCCGGGAGGATGGTCACTGGAAGCCGCCACATCGGCGCTCGAGGAGACAGGTAGCAAGGAGGCCGCCCAGAAGCTCCTAGAGGAAGAAGAGAGCGCTATGATCACGACGTTCGAGGCGGCAACAGCCGACATGCTCGAGAGCGGGTGGGATGAGGTGGTGGCCAGACAGGCTCTCCTTGCACAGTACAATCTAGATCAGGCCCGGGCTAGCGGCGGGAACACCACCGTGGCAAGAGAAGTACTTGACGGCATCCGGCCCACCTTGAAGAAGAGGGACGAGCCCGAGGCGAAGGCTGGAGGAGCAGCGGCGCGTAAGCCGCAGCAGCCGCAGCAGGAGGAGAAGAGGGACAAGCCCAAGCCTGCCAACAAGGAAGATGTGGTCTTTGAGGTCTCGGCTGCTACCTTCCAGCAGGTGGTGTTGGAGTCCCCAGTGCCAGTGCTTGTGGACGTATATGCGGACTGGTGCGGTCCGTGTAAGCAACTGGGCCCCATTCTGGAGGAGGCAGCAGTGAATAGCGGCGGTATGTTCCGTCTGGCCAAGGTCAACAGCGACAACGAGCGCAGCATCTCTGAAGCCCTCAATGTGCAAGGGCTGCCGACCGTCTTCAGCGTCAACAAGGGTAAGTTCACCGACCGCTTCGTGGGCATGCTGCCACAGGAACAGCTACAGCAGTTTCTTGTACGCTGCGTGACAGGGTTTGGCGAGCGTGTGCAGGCGGACGAGGTAAGTGACGATGATCTGCTGGAATCAACCCGCAAGCTGTCAAGTCTGGCCGGGCTGTCAAGCATTTCCTTCAAGAAGCGCGAGAAGATACTCAGTCTGGTGGATCAAACCATAGCTATGGAAGGTGCTGTTGACCCCGAGACGGGCGCTATGACTCCCAACCTCAAGGTGGCTTTACTGTACATCTCTAACGCGGCTAGGGATGTACGGAGCCCCAAGGTGACGAGCATCAACACCGGGAGTAAGGCCTTTGTAGAGCGAGTGAATCCCTCCCCAGCGGCACGACGTTTGCTGGAGGTGGCAGGATTCCGGCCACAAGAGAAGGATGTGAACGGAACAATGGTCCGTAGTCTGGAGCTAATGCACGCGAACGCGGCTATTTTGACCATGGTGGGGCAGCGAGTCGTGGACGCGGTGGCTGAGAGGAAGTTCAAGAGTATCAAGAAGAGCGCAGTGAAGCTCGGAGACAACAAAAGCTTCCGCGTGAAGAAGGAGAATGCTGAGACGAAGAAGGCTCGGGCTGACCCCACGGAAGCAACTCAAATCGAGACGGGCGTGGCTGTGAGCTTCCAGGGTCTGGGCGGGAAGAGTAGGAAGAGATTCCCTCCGGAGACCCTGCTGGGAGATGCGCTCGCCCAGCTACTAGCGGGCAGCCAGGACCATGGCTGGGAGTCCCTGGAGATCCGACACCCTCTGCCCCGCAAGCCGCTCAATCGGGGCAGTCCCGAGCTTGGAGTACGCCTTGAGTTCTGGGAAGGCACCGGTATTGTGGTGGGGACGGAGCAGCTGGAGGCCGCAGGGGTAGAAGGCAGTATTGAAGCCGCACTGAAGAAAAAGAAGAGGCGACTCAGTAAAGCAAAGAAGAAAGGCAGCGTGAGCCTGCGCAGCTACGACGAGAGGGATCGCGGGGGGCAGGAGGCCTTCGGCGGAGCAGAAACCGTGACCCTGGTCGGCACGGAGAGCGACGACGACGCAGAAGTGGAGTTCGGGGAAGAAGAGAACTAGGCGCTGTAGTGCTGTAGGCGTTATGAAGGTATTTCTTGTATGCATCTCACAAATATTGCTCAAATGATACACTGATCACACTTGTCTCCCCTCTACTTCTTGTTCTGCTTTGCTCGTCTTGTGTTGTTCTCCGGTAAGTCGGCTGGCTTGGCGGTGCGACGGAACTCTAGAGCCTTTTCGAAGGCGCGAAAGTCATATTTAGCCTGCTCTATTTCCTCTCGCACCTTCAAACGCTCATTGCGAAAGGACGCCTTCATCACCGCCTTCCGAGATTTCTCTCGCGCCATCTCGGTCTGCTTTGCGCTCCACTCCTTCCCCCTTCGGATTGGATCCAACATGAGTAGCTCAGCCTCACCTACCGCCTTGCCGTGATACCCTAGCACGCCTGTTTGTGTGTTTGGGTTGTGCGGCGGCTTGGTCGGTTTATACCCCCCCCTGCTCGTCTGGCTCTTTTTGCTCTTGTTCTCGTCATCGTCCTCATCGTGACTATTGAAGCCCATGATCGCATTGGCCGTCTGTGCCCGTTTGTCCTTCCGCGAGCTTCCTCTGCTCACGGGAGGAGATTTCTGATCTGGCATGAGGCCGACCTCCGCCCCTTCCATCTCCTTCCCCTCTCCCTGGATTGGCACATGCGAGTAATCCGGTCCTGGAATCTCTTGGTTGTTGCTCTGGTAGTTAACACCGCGCGCCATGGCCATGTCTGGAACGTACATATCCGCCGTCTCATCTTTCGTGGTGTGTGGCCTACGTTGCATTCTCCTCCTCCAGCGCTCTTCTTCTTCGGGGTCCTCTACCGTGCTTACAGTGCTATTGCCAGGGCTCTCCGGCCGAGTCTCGCCGCCGAAAGGCAGCGGACTGCTAGACCTACTAGCGCTCTCGATCGCCTTTTCTCTGTCCACGTTAGGCGTCTCAGGCAACATTCCCACCTCCCGCGCAAGTCTGTTTCTCTTGGCGGCTTCTGGGCCGAAATTGTCGAGCTTCAGCATCGACCGCACGTGACCGGAGTTGTACCCCGTGGAACGAGGTCTCGTCATATCTTCCGGCTGTAGAAAATCCCCCATAGGTAGCGGAGGCAAGTCCTTTTCTCTGATTACCAGTCTCGACTGGCTATATGTGCGTCCTTTGTCCAGAGGATCGCTGTACGGATGCATGGTATTCAGATAGTCTCGAATCAAATGCTTCTGATTGAAGTAATCTGTCGTGCATTCCTGGAAAAACTTCTTCCTGAACATAGACATGTCATCTTGTAGCAGACTCTTATGGATAGACCGCCTCTTAGTGGTCTCTGTGCTGCTATCGCGGCTCAGGTCCGGGACTGCCACAGGATAACCCACGTATCTCTGCTTCAGAATGGGCCTATCGCGCGGCCCAAACTTATCACAGACCTCAGTGTTGTGTTTTGACAAAGTTAAGCTATGTCCATACTTAAAAAAATCAAAATCAGCCACAGTAGCTGGCCTCTTCGCGTACTCAGATCGTTTCGCGGCTTCGTTGCTCATAATATGTCTCATCTCATGGCCACCACGTTTTAAGTACGCCTCCTGTTTTGATAGTGGCATGGTCACTCTTTGAAATTATAAAATGATTTCTATCTGGTAAATTGGTGCCAAACTGCGCGCGAAGTGTTCCGAAGCCTGTACGACTTGTAAATTTAGATTTCTTAAAGATGGCGAATTTTGTGGCACTTTTAGTGCTGTTTGCGGCACTAACAGATGCTTATCATAGGCTTTCTGCGAGAACAAGGGCGTGGAGTCTTTCTTCTCTGCGAGC
>MDTB01121893.1_pt1 | contig 11574 bp, 11 predicted proteins | sample 811161 | NCBI WGS metagenome assembly MDTB01 (sample SAMN05326650, study PRJNA326480) | marine metagenome | isolation source: seawater | place: Mediterranean Sea | collected 2009
GCTTATTTAGTTGGTCTTTTAAATACTCTTTTAGTTTCAGCTGTAGGTATATTTTTTGCTACCGTTCTAGGAGTTATTGTTGGAATTTCTAGATTATCTTCAAATTATTTAATAGCAAAATTAGCTGAAATTTATGTAGAAATTTTCAGAAATATACCTTTGCTTTTGCAAATATTCTTTTGGTATTTTGCTGCTCTACGAGCACTGCCTTTACCGGTAGAAGCCATAAGTTTTTTTGATTCATCATTTTTAACTATTAAAGGATTTTTTGTTCCAAAACTCATTTGGACTAATTTCTCAGTTTTGTTTTATTCATTAGTGGCAGCAGTTATATCGATAGTTTTTATTTATAATTATGGAAAAAGAAAACAAGAAACAACAGGACAAAGAATACCTGTATTTTTTATTTCATTAGGTTTATTGATTATCCTGCCACTTATAACGGCCCTTTTAGGAGGAGTAAGTTTGGATTTTGAGTACCCTGAACTTGTACAGCAATCTCAGACTATTTTTAACTTTAAAGGAGGGATTAATATTATCCCGGAATTAATGGCTTTAGCCTTGGCTTTATCACTATACACAGCTACTTTTATAGCAGAATGTGTTCGAGCTGGAATAATGGGTGTTAGCAAGGGTCAAAAAGAGGCAGCGGCATCTATAGGTCTTACTCCAGGACAGATATTAAAATTAGTTGTAATGCCTCAAGCATTAAGAATTATAATACCTCCAACTACGAACCAATATCTTAATTTAACCAAAAACTCTTCATTAGCTGCAGCAATCGCTTATCCAGATCTCGTACTAGTTTTTGCAGGTACAGCCATGATGCAAACAGGACGGGCTATAGAAATAGTTTCAATAACAATGCTTACATATTTATCGTTAAGCATAGCAATTTCGATCTTTATGAATTGGTACAACAGGAAAATAGCAATTAAAGAAAAATGATTAAAAATTTAACACTTTTAAAACCAAATAGAGAAAGCTTGAATCTTTACATCTCTTTAGGAGCGGTATTTTTTGCATTAGGCGTTGCAGATGTAACTTTTAATATTTTTGGATTTTTACCAGCTTGGTTTAGTTTTTTTGTGCCTTTAGCTTTTTGTTTTTTAGGTTTACATTTAATCAGAATAGAATTTAGCGGAAACAAAAAATTAGATTCTTTAAACAAAAATATTAATTCAAACTGGTTTAATGCCATTCTAACAATATTTGCTATTTTTCTTTTAATTAAAACTATCCCACCAGTGTTAGATTGGCTCTTTTTTGACGCAACTTTTATAGGTTCAAAAAAAGATGATTGTACTAGTGATGGTGCCTGCTGGGTATTTATAAATGTTTGGTTTGAAAGATTGATGTACGGTTTATATCCAATTAATGAAATTTGGAGAATTAATGTAGCTTTTATAGGTTTAATATTAACGGTAGGAGCAGCTTTTTTTGTTCCAGCAAAAATTAAAAATTATGTACTAATTTTTTTAATTTTTGTTTATCCATTTATAATGATTTCTCTAATTTCTGGAGGTAGTTTTGGTCTTGAATGGGTTGAAACAAATGCTTGGGGAGGTTTAGCTCTTACATTTATAATTTCAATATTTGCTTTAACCTTTTGTTTTCCTGTTGGTTTATTTTTGGCATTAGGAAGAAGATCTTCATATCCTGTAATAAGATATGCATCAATTGGTTTTATAGAATTTTGGAGAGGCGTTCCATTGATTACTGTTTTATTCATGGCTTCCGTAATGTTTCCAATGTTTTTACCAGAAGATACTTATATGGATAAACTGGTGAGAGTTATAATTGCCATTACGCTTTTTGAATCTGCTTACATGGCAGAAGTAGTTCGTGGTGGATTACAAGCTTTACCAAGAGGACAATATGATGCTGGAAAATCTTTGGGTATGGGATATTGGAGAATGCATCTACTAATAATAATGCCTCAAGCTTTAAAACTTGTAATCCCAGGCATTGCAAATACTTTTTTAGCTTTAGTAAAAGACACTCCTCTAATTTTAGTTGTAGGACTTCTTGAATTAATTGGAATGATAGATATGGCAAAAACAAATCCTAAATGGCTTGGATTTGCTGCTGAAGGTTATGTTTTTGCGGGTTTTGTTTTCTGGATAATATGTTACGCTATGAGCAGATATAGTATTAGTTTAGAGAGAAAATACAAAACAGATAGATAAGGAATTTTTATGTCGGCAATTATACAAATGAAAGACGTTAATAAATGGTTTGGAGATTTTCAAGTTTTAAAAGATATAAATCTTGAAGTTGGAGAAAAACAAAAAATAGTAGTTTGTGGACCTTCTGGCTCAGGCAAATCTACCTTAATTAGATGTATTAATAGGCTTGAAGAACATCAAAAAGGAAAAATTGTTGTAGACGGCAATGAACTTTCTGAAAAAACTAAAGATATTGAAAAGATTAGAGCAGAAGTTGGAATGGTTTTCCAACAATTTAATTTATTTCCACATTTATCAATTTTAGATAACTGCACGTTAGCACCCATCTGGGTAAAAAAGACTCCAAAGAAAAAAGCAGAAGAAGAAGCGATGAAACAATTAGAACAAGTCCAAATTGCTGATCAAGCAGCAAAATTTCCTGGTCAGTTATCAGGCGGACAACAACAAAGAGCAGCTCTTGCTAGAGCTTTGTGTATGGAACCAAAAATTATGCTTTTTGATGAACCAACCTCAGCTTTGGACCCTGAAATGATTAAAGAAGTTTTAGATGCAATGGTAAATTTAGCAAAAGCCGGAATGACCATGATTGTTGTTACCCATGAAATGGGATTTGCAAAAGAAGTTGCAGACGAAGTAGTTTTTATGGATGAAGGCATGATAGTAGAAAGAGCAAAAACAAAAGAATTCTTTGCTAATCCTAAAAATGAAAGAACAAAACTTTTCTTGAGCCAGATACTTTAAAATTTTCTCAAATAGTAAAAAATGAAAAAATTTTTAACTATAATAGTTCTATGTTTTTCATTGTTTTATTGTAATTTTGTTTTAAGCCACATTGGACATTATAAAAATCTTAAATATTTAGAATATGAGCTTTTTTTAAATGATGAATTAATAGGATCTCACATCTTTAATTTTAATAAAAAAGGCGATTTACTCTACGTTAATACAGTAGGCCAGTTTAAAGTTAGTAAACTTGGTTTAAATCTGATCAAATATCAAACAAATACTGAAGAGATTTATGAAAACGGGCAATTAATAGAGTTTAAGTCAAAAACAAAGCAAAATGATAAAGAAAAATATGTAAATTTAAAATTTAATAATAAAGAAAAGACTTTTGAAATCGATGGGTCTTCATTTAAGGGAAAAACTGACGCTTCGTCTATAATTGGTAGTTGGTGGAACCACGACATTATTAAAAAAAACAAGCAAATTAGTGCAGTTTCAGGGAGGATCATACCTCAAAAAGTAAGATTTTTAGGAAAGAAAAAAATCAAATTAAATAATCAAGAGTATAACTCATTACATTTACATTTTTTATCTGACAACAATAAACCAATGAACAAAAAAAAAATAAATTTGCATGTTTGGTATGACGTAGAGACATTGGTTTGGTTAAAAATGTCATATGATAAGCTCGGGCAGTGGGAATATAGGTTAAAAAAACAGATTTTTTATTAAATCAAATAGTTTTCACTTAATAATTGGTGGAATAGTCAACCTTTTTTTCAGTTAATTTAAGGCCGTTTTGACCCAAAAAAAAATTATTTTTACTGTTGCCTAAAATGGTTTTTTCATGTTCAATTTAGTTTTTTTCGAGAGAAATAAGAGGGGATATGGAAGACACTTTTAATACTCACTTAGGCAAAAGATTAAGAATGAGAAGATTGTCTCTTGGCTTAACACAAACAAAAGTTGCAAACGCAATAAACGTCACTTTCCAACAAATTCAAAAATACGAAAAAGGAACTAACGGAGTTAGCTCAAGCAGACTAATGCAGCTTGCGAATTTTCTTAAGGTATCTATAACATACTTTTATGAAGATTTTCCTTCTTACAAGGCAGAAGGTCTTAATGAATCTTCTTCTACAGATTTAAATTATTCTTTTCTTGTAAAAACATTTTCAAAACTTTCTGAATCAGAAAAAAGCAAATTATTACAAATTTTAAGAAACGCAGTAAATCTTAAAGAAACTGGATAATAATTTAATTTATTGGCTCCTCGGGCAGGACTCGAACCTGCGACCAATTGATTAACAGTCAACTGCTCTACCAACTGAGCTACCGAGGAATTAAAAACAACATACATTTTTAAATATATAAAACAACTAATTATTTAGTGCTTTTAGTAAAGTTTTTAAAGGCAACAACAAACAACCCTTTCTTACAACATTTTTTTTGTTCATTATTTTTTTAAAAATATTCCAATTACCATTAGGAAGACCATTTTGATCATTAAAAAATCTTTCTGCATTTTTAATCAACTCTTTGACTTTTTTTATAGATTTATTTTTTGTGCTTTTAGATAAGAGACTAGCAGAAGCCTGGCAGTATATACAGTTATTTCCCTCATATTTAAATTTTACTATTTTATCCTTTTTGATTAGTAAATAAATTTTAATATTATCACCACATGTTGGATTTTTTAAACTTGAAGCATGAGTGTATCTGTCAAGAAAACCAAAATTTTCAGTATTTGATGCTATTTGAAAAATTGTTTTATCGATCATTTATCTTTTCCTACGCTTTTGGAGGCCACGCCCAGAATCGAACTGGGATGAAAGGATTTGCAATCCTCTGCGTAACCATTCCGCCACGTGGCCACATCTAGATTAATATAGGTTTATATATAAAAATAAAGCTAGAAGTTTGTAAATATTATTAATATTTATAAGTATGAGCCTAGGTAAATATAATCATAAAGAAGTCGAAAATAGGATCTATTCCTATTGGGAGAAAAACAAGTTATTTAAACCTAGAAAAAATAAAAAAACCTTTTCTATAGTAATACCTCCTCCAAATGTAACAGGAAGTCTTCATATGGGGCATGCTCTAAATAATTCATTGCAAGATGTTTTGACTCGATATCATAGAATGAATAATTTTGAGACTTTATGGCAACCAGGAACTGATCATGCTGGTATAGCGACTCAAGCTCTAGTGGAAAAAAATCTTAAAGAAAAAAATATAGATAAAAACAAAATTGGAAGACAAAAATTCATAAAAAAAGTTTGGGAATGGAAAGATAATTATGGAGAAAAAATTATCAACCAACTTAAAAAATTGGGCTGTTCCTGCGATTGGTCCAGAAATGCTTTTACGATGGATGAAAATTTATCAAAATCTGTAATAAAAGTATTTGTAGATTTACACAAAAAAAAATTAATTTATAAATCAAAAAAACTTGTTAATTGGGATACAGTATTAAAGACTGCAATTTCTGACCTTGAGGTTGATCAAAGGGAAGTTAATTCAAAACTTTATTATATAAAGTATCAAATAGAGAATTCCTCTGACTACATTACGATAGCCACAACAAGACCAGAAACCATGCTAGGTGACACAGGTATTGCGGTAAATCCTGAAGACAAGAGATATACTAATCTTGTAGGCAAGTTCGCTATATTACCAATTGTTGGAAGAAAATTAAAAATTTTTCAAGATGAATATGCAGATCCCGAACAGGGAACGGGAGCGGTTAAAATTACTCCGGCTCACGACTTCAACGACTTTGATGTTGGTGAAAGACAAAAATTAAAGAAAATAAATATTTTTACTGAAGAAGGAAAAATTAATAAAAATGCCCCAGAGAAATATATTGGCCTGGACAGATTTGATGCTAGAAAAAGAATTTTAGAAGAATTATCAGAATTACAAATTTTGGTAAAAGAAGAAAATGTTAAAAACAAAATTCCTTATGGTGATAGATCTAACTCCATCATAGAACCATACTTAACCGAACAATGGTTTGTGGATGCAAAAAAACTTTCAGTTAAAGCTAAAAAAATTGTAAGAAATAAAACAACAAGTTTTTTTCCTGAAAATTGGTCAAAAACCTATTTTCAATGGATGGATAATATCGAGCCTTGGTGTGTTTCAAGACAGTTGTGGTGGGGACATCAAATTCCAGCCTGGTATGGTCCTGATAAAAAAATCTTTGTAGCTGAAAATGAAAAAAAAGCACAGTTAGAAGCTAAGAGATTTTATAAAAAAAAAGTAAAAATAAACAGAGACCCTGATGTTCTAGACACATGGTTTTCATCAGGTCTTTGGCCGTTCGCTACTTTGGGATGGCCAAATTCAAATTATTATTTAAAGAGATTTTATCCCACATCAGTTTTAGTTACTGGTTTTGATATTATATTTTTCTGGGTAGCACGGATGATGATGTTAGGCATGGAATTTTTAAAAAAGGAACCATTCAAAAAAATTTATGTACATGCTCTTGTGAGAGATGAAAAAGGACAAAAAATGTCAAAATCAAAAGGTAATGTTATTGACCCTTTAGAATTGATAGAAAGTTATAGTGCTGATGCTTTAAGGTTCACTTTATTGTCTATGGCCTCACCGGGTAGAGATGTAAAATTATCTGAGCAACGAGTTAAAGGTTACAGAAACTTCCTCACAAAAATATGGAATGCTAATAATTTTTTGAAAGTCAATAAATGCGAATTTAATAGTAAAATCAATCACAAAAAACTTTCCTTAAATCTCAATAAATGGATATATTCAGAATTAATTAGAACAAAGAATTCTGCAGAAAAGCACATCAAAGACTACAGGTTTGATGAAGCAACAAGGATCATTTATAGATTTGTTTGGAATAGTTATTGTGATTGGTATCTAGAGCTATCTAAAACAATATTATTTTCTAAAAACAAAAAACACATTAAAGAAGTTAAAGTTACTTCAGGCTTTGTATTCAAAGAAATATTAATTCTTCTACACCCGTTCATCCCGTTTATTACTGAAGAATTATGGTTAAAAAACAAGCTAGGTAACAAAAAAGAAAAATATTTAATGTATTCTAATTGGATTAAAGATAGTAAAGCTCAAAAAGACAAAGACATTGTAGATGTAAATCAAGTAATAGACGTTATTTCTAAAATTAGATCATTCAAGAACGAACTAAACATAAGTCCGGGATCTTTTATTGATGTCTCTATCCAAAGTGTTAGCAAGAAAAAACAGAATCTCTTCTTAAATAACGAAATTATGTTAAAAAAACTTGGAAGAATTAACTCAATTTTTGCCAAAGATTCGGCAAATCAGTCTGCCACTCTTGTTATTTCTGGAGAGGTATTTAAGATATATTTTGATAAGAGTGTTGATCTTAATCTCATAAAAGATAATCTAAGTGAGAAACACAATAAACTCTCTAAAGAATTAGAAAGTATTAGTAAAAAATTGGACAATAAAAACTTTGTAGAAAGAGCACCAAACCATATTGTCGAACAAGAAAAAAATACCTATAATGAATTAAAAAGCGATATAGATAAAATTAAACTAACTATCAAAAGCCTTAAATGAAAAATTTTAACAAAAAAAAACTACCAAGTAGACATACATCATTGGGTCCAGACAAAGCTCCCCAAAGGTCATTCTACTATGCAATGAATTTAACAGAGAAAGATGTTGCTAAACCATTTGTTGGGGTAGTTTCAACTTGGAATGAGGCTGCACCATGTAATATTGCTCTTATGAGACAGGCTCAGTCAGTAAAAAAAGGAGTTAAATCTTCAGGAGGAACACCAAGAGAATTTTGTACGATTACGGTAACAGATGGTATTGCAATGGGACATGAAGGAATGAAATCTTCATTAGTATCTAGAGATGTGATTGCTGATTCAACAGAGTTAACCGTTAGGGGGCATTGCTACGATGCATTAGTAGGTGTAGCTGGATGTGATAAATCTTTACCAGGCTTGATGATGGCCATGCTTAGATTAAATGTTCCTAGCGTATTTATTTACGGTGGATCAATTCTTCCAGGCAGATTTAACGGAAAAGATGTAACAGTTTTAGATGTTTTTGAAGGTGTGGGAAAATATTCTTCAGGTAAAATGAGTGAACATGCTTTAAGAAAATTAGAATTAAAAGCTTGTCCTAGTGCAGGAGCATGTGGAGGCCAATTCACAGCAAATACTATGGCCTGTGTATCTGAGGCAATCGGATTAGCCTTACCTTATTCTGCAGGAACTCCCGCACCGTATGGTCAGAGAGATAAATATGCTCTACAAAGCGGTAAAGCAGTGATGAATTTATTAAAAAAAAATATTAGACCCAGAGATATTGTCACAAGAAAATCATTAGAGAACGCAGCAACTATTGTAGCAGCAACCGGAGGTTCTACTAACGCCGCTTTACATTTACCAGCACTTGCAAATGAAATAGGAATTAAATTTGATTTAATGGATGTAGCTAAAATTTTTAAGAGAACACCTTACTTGGCAGATTTAAAACCTGGGGGAAAATATGTTGCTAAAGATATGTGGAAAGCAGGTGGCGTTCCAATGTTGTTAAAAACTTTATTAGATGGTGGTTATATACATGGTAACTGTTTAACGGTTACTGGAAAAACTATGAAGGAAAATTTAAAAAAAGTTAAATTTAATAATAAACAAAAAGTGATGAGAAAATATAACAATCCATTATCAAATGATGGAGGAGTTGTTGGATTAAAAGGAAATCTTGCTCCACAAGGAGCTATTGTAAAAGTTGCAGGATTAAAAAAACTTCAATTTACCGGACGTGCAAGATGTTTTGACACTGAGGAATCAGCATACAAAGCTGTTTTAAAAAGAAAATATAAAGACGGAGATATTATAATTATAAGATATGAAGGTCCTAAAGGTGGACCAGGTATGAGAGAAATGTTGCAAACAACAGGAGCTATTTATGGACAAGGTAAAGGAGAAAAAGTTGCGTTAATCACAGACGGAAGATTTTCTGGCGCAACAAGAGGATTCTGTATTGGACACGTTGGTCCCGAAGCATCAGTTGGTGGTCCTATAGCTTTATTAAAAAATGGAGACTTGATTCATATTGATGCAAAAAAGGGAACAATTAACGTTAATCTTTCAAAAAAGGAATTATTTAAAAGAAGAAAAAAATGGAAACCAAAAAAAATTAATTTTGGAAATGGAACTTTATGGAAATATGCCCAAACCGTTGGGCCTGCTTATCTGGGTGCTTCCACTCATCCTGGTGGAAAAAAAGAAGTTAAGTGTTACGCTGATATTTAAATGAAAATTAAACCCGTCATTTTATGCGGTGGTGAAGGAACCAGACTTTGGACGAAGTCAAAAAATAACCAAGCAAAACAATTTATTAATTTTGGTGGCTGGAACTTGTTTGAAAAAACATTAGACAGAATAAAAGGGAAAATATTTGACTATCCTATTATAAGCACTAACTCGAAGTATTTAAAACAGGTTAAATACTTTCTCAAAAAGCTCAAAATTAAAAAGTATAATATTGTACTTGAGCCTGCCAAAAGAAATACAGCACCAGCAATATTAACTACGACTTTGATTAAAAATATTCCAAATAGACAGCCGCTAATGTTTTTTCCCGCAGATCATTTAATTGATAAAAACAAACAACTTAAGAAAGCTCTTGAAAAAAACAAAAGATACTTGAATAACCAAAATATATTTGTTTTTGGTATAAAACCAACTTCACCATCAAAAGAGTACGGGTATTTTTTAACTAAAAATATTGGAGCAAATATAAACAAAGTAAGTAAATTTATTGAGAAACCATCGGAAACAAAAGCCAAAAAAATTATTAAAAAAAAAGGTTATTGGAATTCAGGAATGTTCTTTGCAAGAAAAGATTCAATAATTAACAATTTTAAAAAATATCAACCTAAAATATACAAAAATTGTCTTAAATCTGTTTTAAAAGCAAAATTTAAACAGAATACATATCTACTAAACAAATCATACTTTCTTGCTACAAGCGCAAAATCTTTCGATTATGCCATTTTAGAAAAAACAAAAAATATTAACGGTATAAAATTAAATATTACCTGGACTGATCTTGGGAATTGGAAAGAGATATTAAAAATTTATTACAAAAATAAGTCTAAATATTTTAATAAGAAAAATGTTTATTATAGACCATGGGGTCGTTATGTTAATTTATTCGAGGGAAAGAATTTTTTAGTAAAAGAATTAATTGTTAATTCAAAATCTTCTATTAGTTTACAAAAACATCACCATAGATCAGAACATTGGATGGTTACACAGGGAAAACCCAGAATTACAGTTAATAAGAAAAAGTTTTTTAAAAAAGAAAATGATTCTATTTTTATTCCAGTAGGAACAATTCATAGAATAGAAAATTTATATAAAAAACCAGTTAAAATCATGGAAGCTCAAATAGGACCCATTTTAAAAGAAAGCGATATAGTTAGATATAAAGATATTTACGGAAGAGCTAGATAATTTCTAACTCTATAGGAGTGTGGTCAGAAGGTTTTAATTTGGATCTTGGTTTTTTGTTAATATTTACATTTTTTACATTATTTAGAATGTTGTTAGAAACTAAAAAATGATCAATTCGTAAACCATTGTTTTTTTGCCAAGATCCAGCTGTATAATCCCAAAAAGTATATTCTTGTTTATCTTTGTTCAGATGTCGATAAACATCGACAAAACCTAAATTAATTAGTTCACGAAATTTTTTTCTAATTTCTAATTTAAATAGGGCGTCATTTTCATATTTAGTGTAGTCATGAGAATCTATTTCATCTGGAAGAACGTTAAAATCACCTGCAATTATAATGTTTTTGTTTTTTAATAATGTTTTTTTTACTTGAAGAACAAACAAATTAAGCCAATTTTTTTTATAATCATACTTTTCGGTATTTATTGGATTACCATTTGGAACATAAATATTAATCAATTTAATTAGAACAGACTTGTTCTTTATATCACCCGCAATAATTCTGGATTGATTTAATTTGTCTTTAATGAACCCAGTATCAACTTTATTAAATTTTATTTTAGATAAAAATGCTACCCCGTTATAACTTTTTTGACCAAATACATGAGAGTTATACCCAATGTGTTTAAAATCACTAATAGGAAAATTTTTATTCTCTGTTTTTATTTCTTGTAGCATTAATATATCAGGAGTAGATTGCTTAATGTAATCAAGAATATTTTGAATTCTTGCTCTTACGGAATTTACATTCCAAGAAACAATTTTCATTTAAACAGAAAAAGAAAGTCCACAACCACAAGAAGAGCTTGCTTGAGGATTATTTATTATGAATGAGTTTCCAATTAATTCTTTTTTAAAATCTACCACCGAACCATCAATAATTTTTAAAGAACTTTTGTCAATAACTGCTTTATCAAAAAAACTATCGTTAGCAGTAACTTTATCGTCAAAGGAGAATTTGTATTTAAAACCTGAACATCCGCCCCCTTGAACTGAAATTCTAAAATACATTTTTGAACTCTTTTTCATAAGAATTCTTTTAATCTCATCCTTGGCCGATTCTGTAAATTCAATTTTGTTAGTCATATTTAATAAATAATGTATTATACATTTTTATCACATCTTATGCAAAAAAGTGAATATTCTAAATTTGCCA
>MDTB01194719.1_pt1 | contig 11573 bp, 10 predicted proteins | sample 811161 | NCBI WGS metagenome assembly MDTB01 (sample SAMN05326650, study PRJNA326480) | marine metagenome | isolation source: seawater | place: Mediterranean Sea | collected 2009
ATCTGACGTACTAATCGTATGATTAGCTGCGTCAGGGTTCACAGATTGATATTGACAGCCAAGGCTGAAAATACCGCTCTACGGTGTTTGTTTTCCCAGAGAGTCTGAGCCAAACCACCGTCTGCGCAGGTTGATGTATTAAGCGGAGCATTAAAGTGAAAGGTCTCTTACTTCTTTCACTGCGCCGCACCTGCGGTCTAGGACGGGAGCTGCAATGTACAGCTCCAACCCAAAACCTTAAGAGAACCAGGCTATGACATCATAGCCTGAAGAAAGCAATTACTGGCCTACGCTTGCTTTATCAACAGCAACGCCAGCACCCATTGTGGTGCTTAGGCTAACTTTCTGGATATAAGCACCTTTTGCTGAAGAAGGTTTTGCTTTCTTCAGGGCTTCCAGTAATGCTTCTAAATTTTCTTGAATCTGTGCAGTTTCGAACGCAATCTTACCAATGCTGGCATGAATGATACCGTTCTTATCATTGCGATAGCGAACCTGTCCTGCTTTTGCATTTTTAACAGCAGTCGCTACGTCTGGCGTAACCGTACCCGTTTTAGGGTTTGGCATCAGGCCGCGTGGACCTAAGATTTGACCAAGCTGACCAACAACGCGCATTGCGTCAGGGCTGGCTACAACCACGTCAAAATTCATTTCGCCTTTCTTAACCTGTTCTGCCAGGTCTTCCATGCCTACAATATCAGCACCCGCTTCTTTAGCGGCATCAGCGTTTGCACCCTGAGTGAATACAGCAACACGAACATCTTTACCAGTACCGTTTGGTAGCACTGTCGCACCACGTACGTTTTGGTCAGATTTCTTCGCATCAATACCCAGATTTACTGCAACATCAATACTTTCTGGGAAATTTGCAGTGGCCAGCTCTTTTAAAAGGCTAACGGCTTCTGAAATTTCATATTCTTTTGTCGCGTCTACTTTGTCGCGAATCAAACGAGCGCGTTTTGTTAATTTAGCCATCTGATTAGTCCTCTACGTTCAAGCCCATTGCACGAGCAGAACCCGCGATAGTACGAACAGCTGCATCAACGTCAGCTGCGGTTAAGTCCGGCTCTTTAGTCTTGGCAATTTCTTCCAACTGAGCGCGGCTTACTGTACCCACTTTTTCAGTGTTAGGACGGCCTGAACCTTTCTTGATTCCAGCAGCTTTTCTTAGCAGGAATGAAGCAGGAGGCGTTTTCGTTACGAAAGTGAACGAGCGGTCTTCGTATACCGTAATCTCTACTGGTACCGGAGCGCCTTTTTCAAGACTTTCTGTTTTGGCGTTAAACGCTTTACAGAATTCCATGATGTTTACGCCGTGCTGACCTAGTGCAGGACCAACCGGTGGACTTGGGTTTGCAGCGCCGGCTGCAACCTGTAGCTTAATTAAGCCTGATACTTTCTTAGCCATTTTAATGCTCTCGTTTGTGGGTCAATCGCCTGGCAAATATCGAGAATATTTGCGTGGTAGGCTTCCCGTTTCCGTTTAAAGGGCGCGTAATGTACAACAAATAAGCATAATGCACAAGCCCAGTTGTACTATTCTATAAACCTTTTGCGACAAAAATTCGTTAATAGGTCACAAAATGCTGCCCCATTAATGTGTTAGGTTATTTCGATTTTTCTCGTCAGGCAGTTTAGCAATAACTTTAGTGGGTTGGGCTAAGCCCATTTTCTCAAACCGTTGGTGGCCCTTTAACTAAACTGTTTGGATTTTGTGCAATCGCGTAGATAATTTTACTTTGAAGATGATAATAAGTATCATTTTCAAGTCTACTCTTATTAAGGAACAGTTATGAAGGTACGTATAGTTTCAGCTGCATTGGCTTTGGCCTTAGGTATATCTGCAGGTTCGGTTAGCTTACCAGTGATGGCCAATGGTGAAATTACCGCTCAGGTCAATAACCTTAATGAACATATTTCAACTTATGAAGAAGAAGTACGCTGGTTAATAAACAAATATTCAGGCGTAGTGAACCAGTATCAACAAGGTGACAAAGACGTACGTACCCAGGCATTAGTGGACCACTGGGAAGAAGTGAATTTTCACGAAGCCATAGAAACTCAATATGTTCCTGTTTATGCCTTAATCTGGCAAGGTATTTATGGCGTTAAAAATGCTATTGATAAAGATGCAGGTACCGATGTGGTAATGGCCGAGCAGCAAAAGCTGCATGCCTCTTTATGGCAGGCTTTAGGTGCGGTAAAACTGGCTGCGCATTATCAACAGAAAGGTTTGTTAGATAAGGTGCGTACAACCGAAAAAGAACCCACTACTGCTCCCGAAGTTATTGACGATATCGATAAGCGTCTGAATAAGGTTGTCGCCAAGTACGCAGAACAACTTACCGAAGTTGCCATGTCACTGGTTCACGATACTTACCTACAGCGTTTTGAAGGCATAGAAGGCGCTTTGATAGAACAAGATGCAGAGCTGGTTGAAGATCTGGAAAAAGACTTCAATGTAACCTTACCTCAGGCACTGAAAAATAAAGGAAGCGTAGATGATGTGCGTGCGGTAATAAAAGATATGCAGCGTAAATTAGCGCGTGCTAAGTCATTGCTTGAAGAAGCAGAGAAAAACCGCAAGGACGTGTTTTAAAGGAACCTTTATGCAACGCAGAGCATTTTTACAGTCATTAGCCGGGGTCGGTTTATTAGCCGCCTTACCGCTGAGTATTCATCGCAGTATGGCGCAAACTGTTCAGGCCATGTCGGTCGAACAATTACCGCCGTTAAAAGGCGATTTAACCTTGTACCTGGGGCGCGGTGAAGGCGGGTTATATGAAAATGTTCTGAACGCGATTACCAAGCGCAATCCTGGTTTAAATCTACAAATTCGAAGAGGCGCCTCGGCGGCGCTGGCTAATACCCTGGTTGCCGAAGCACAGGCCGGCGTTAAACGGGCAGATTTATTCTGGGCCGTGGATACCGGCTCTATTGGTATGGTTACTGATGCCGGTTTGGCGAAACCTCTGCCAAAAGATCTTATTGGCCAACTTACGCCGGGGTTTCAATACCCCCAATGGGTTCCGGTTACCGGCCGGGTTCGTACCTTACCGTTTAATACCCAAAAGCTACAGGCTAATCAGATACCCGACGATATTATGGCGTTAGCAGACAGCGATCTGTCAATTGGCTGGGCTCCGGCTTATGCCTCTTTTCAGTCATTTGTCACAGCGATGCGTATTTTAGAAGGTGAAAAGGCCACCACTAACTGGCTTCGCGGTGTCAGTCGGCACGCAAAAAGCTATGCCGGTGAACTGGGTGTGGTAATGGGCGTAGAGCGTGGCGAGGTTGATGTAGGGTTAGCCAACCATTACTACACTTTACGCTTAAAGGCTGGTAAACCGAATGCAGACGTAGATCTTGCGTTTACTAAAAATGATGCGGGTTGTTTAGTTAATGCTTCGGGTATAATCTCGTTAAGCGACACTGACCTGACCACCAATTTTATGCGTTACTTATTGTCACATGAAGTACAGTCTTATCTGGCCTCAGAAGCCTATGAAATTCCGTTGGTCGATGGAGTAGCAGCGCCTTCTGCCCTGCCTGCTTTGGCAGACCTGTCGCCGCCAGAAATCGATTTGCGCAAACTGGCTGATATGCGCCCCACACTTAAGCTTATGCGTGAAGTAGGCGTATTGTGAGGCGACTGCCCAAATCTTATCCCTTCGCTTTTTTAATCGCCGCACTTGCCATATTACCGTTAAGTGTTTTATTTGTACTTGCGGGGGATAGCGCGGAATTTTTTGATACCCATAATCTACGGGTATTGGGAAATACACTGGCGCTGGTAACACTTACCATTGTCGGCGCTACGCTGTTAGGCGTCCCTTTGGCTATTTTGACAACATATGTTCATCTTCCCTGGCGTAAGTTGTGGTTAATTTTATTAGCAGCCCCATTAGCGATGCCTTCATATATTGGTGCGTTTACTCTGTACTTTGCATTAGGTCCCGGCGGAGAAATTGAATCGTTGTTAGGCATTCCTACGCCATCAATTGAAGGCTTGTGGGGATCAGCACTGGTAATGTCGTTGTACACTTATCCGTTTGTTATGATGACCACGCGGGCCTCGCTCCTTAGTTTAGACGGAAGCCTGATTAACGCCGCCCGGACGCTGGGCATGTCATTGCCTGCCAGTTTACTGCATGTTGTATTACCTCGGGTGTTACGAAGTATTGCGGCAGGAGCATTGCTGGCAGCGCTTTATGCGTTGTCTGATTTTGGTACGCCCGCCATTTTGCGGCTGGATACTTTTACCCGGGTAATTTTTGTCGAATATAACGCATTTGGATTAAGCCAGGCGGCCATGTTGTCTATCCAGCTATTAGTTATTGTGGGGCTGGTGCTGTTTGTGGAGTCCACCATTAAGGGCAATACTGAACGGCCGGGACGCCCGCTTTGTTTGTGGCCAGCCCGCTGGCAAAAAGTGCTTATGCTCGGGGCTACCCTTCCTATTATTATCCTTGCTATCGTATTGCCGCTGGCTATCTTTGTGGTGTGGTTAATACGTGAAGGTGTGGGCAACTTTGATATCAGCTACGCCTGGAACTCTGCTTATGCTTCGCTACTTGCGGCCTTAGCCGCGGTCATTTTGGCAGTGCCGGTGGCTCATGCCGCCATTAGTGGTAAAGCAGGCCGGCTTATGGAGCGGGTTACCTACTTTGGCTTCGGTGTACCGGGTATTGTGATGGGCACCGCCCTGGTTTATGTAGGCTTGCAGTTACCGGTACTTTATCAAACTCTGGGCTTGCTGGTTATTGCTTATGTTCTACGGTTTTTACCGCTGGCGGTAGGTTCGGTTCGTACCACCGCCGAACGGCTTGACCCCTCTTTGGTGAAGGCTGCCCGAGTACTGGGAGCGTCGCCGCGCGAAGCGTTTCGACGCATTACCCTGCCTTTAACCTATCGGGGCATGGTGGCAGGTGCCGCGCTGGTATTTTTAGAAGCGATGCGCGAATTACCGGCCACACTGATGCTTGGACCCACCGGGTTTGAGACGCTGGCTACGTATATGTGGCGGGTTTATGAAGCCGGTTACTTTGGTATGGCGGCGATTCCCGGCTTGTTGCTTGTTTTATTATCGGGTCTGGGATTAGCAATAATGCTCACCGGCGAAGGCCGTTCTGGTTATGCAATGAAAGAGGAGTGAGGCGAAGTATGCTCACTGTAACCGATTTGTCGGTAAAATACGGTAACACCCCGGTAGTTAATAATATTAACTTAGCGCTGGGCGATGATGAAATTCTGATGCTAGTCGGGCCTACGGGCTGCGGTAAAACAACTATTTTACAAGCCCTTGCCGGTTTGGTTCCTATAAGCAGTGGATCTATTGAACTTGGCCACTGGCAGGCTACTGCGGATAAAAATGTACCACCTGAAAAACGAAATGTCGGCATGGTATTTCAGGATTTTGCGTTATTTCCACATTTGACTGTTCAGCAAAATGTGTGTTTCAGGCTTAAAAATACGGCAATGGCTGATTATTGGATTGAACTGCTAAGACTCGATAATTTTCGTGACGCCAAGCCCGACCGGCTTTCAGGCGGGCAAAAGCAGCGCGTTGCACTGGCCCGTACCCTTGCTCACGAACCGGACTTTGTGTTGCTTGATGAGCCTCTGTCTAACCTGGATGCAGCGTTTAAAGACAGTCTTCGCTGGGAGATTCGTCAGGCCTTAAAAGCCGCAGGAGTTCCGGCTATCTGGGTAACCCATGATCAGGACGAAGCATTGTCGGTAGGCGACCGTGTAGGCGTTTTAAACAAAGGCGTTATTGCACAATTAGACACACCGGAAAAATGTTTTTCAGAACCCACAAGTCGGTTTGTAGCCCGTTTTTTAGGGGACGCCAGCTTTATGCCGGGGCAACGCAAGCAGAATATTGTCAGTACCCGCATTGGTCAGGCCCCCGGCAATACTACAGATACACGCGCAGAACATGTAGATTTATTGCTTCGCCCTGACGATATAGCACTCACGGTAAATGGCGAACATTGTAATGGCAGTGTAGATTGGGTACGTTTTGAAGGCGGTACACGATTGTGTGCGGTAACCCTTGATCCTATTGAAAACGAATCGCCGATACAGTTAAAAATACGGGTGTCTCACGAAAATGCCGTGCAGCCCAATGAGCGCGTACAGTTGCAAATAGACACAACGCATCCACTGGCCACGTTTGCACGCACCTAATAATTAATATTCACACAGATTAAGTTGTTTGATAGGGGCTGAGTTTGATAGGAGCTTCGTTAACAAACGCTAACTGAACAAAAGGAAAGTGGCCACGCTCTCGAACGACAGCGTGGCGAATAATTATCTAGCCTTTTTCAACCTGACCGAATTCAAGGTCAACGGGGGTCGAACGGCCAAAAATAAGAACCGATACTTTTACGCGGCTCTTTTCATAATCGACTTCTTCAACGACACCGTTAAAGTCTGCAAAAGGACCGTCAGTAACCCGTACCACTTCACCTGGCTCAAACAATGTTTTCGGCTTAGGTTTATCAACCGACTCTTCAAGCCGATTCAAAATAGCATCTGCTTCGCGCTGTGAAATAGGCATAGGGCGGTCAGAAGAGCCACCAATAAAACCAAGTACCCGAGGCACGCTTTTCACAAGGTGCCAGGAATCTTCGTTCATTTCCATTTCAACCAGCACATAACCAGGGTAAAACTTACGCTCTGATTTGCGTTTCTGGCCAGCACGCATTTCAACAACTTCTTCGGTAGGTACCAAAACCTGCCCAAAGTACTGTTCCATTTCATGCATTTTAATGTATTCAAGCAGGGTCTTTTTAACCCGGGCTTCGTACTGAGAATAAGCTTGTACTACGTACCATCTTTTCTTTGCTTCTTCAGACATACGTTACGCTCCAATTCCAGTAATAAATCCAACTACACGAACGATAATGCCATCCAGACCCCAAAGGATCAGTGCCATTACCAACGTGGCTACCATAACAATCAACGTAGTTTGATTGGTTTCTTGACGGGTCGGCCAAACCACTTTACGTACTTCCATTCGCGATTCTTTCGCGAAGGTAATAAACGCACTGCCCTTTTCGGTCGTCGCAGCAATAAAACCTGCAATCGCTACAATTACTACGGCAGCAATCGCACGATAAAGTACGGACATTTCACCATACATGTAGTTGGCAGTGATAACGCCAGCTAATAAGGCGAATACGACCACCCATTTAAACATGTCCAAAGGGTTGGACGAACTTTCCGTTTTTTCGCTCATGATACGATCCTAGCAATACTGCGTTGTTTCTCTGTGACATATTCACAGAACAATCAATCTGGCAGGGGTGGAGGGACTCGAACCCCCAACCATCGGTTTTGGAGACCGCTGTTCTACCAATTCGAACTACACCCCTTTAGTACCGATAAATACGGCATTCTACTAACATTGTCCTTGTGAATTTTGCGTCTTATCTTAAGGAAAGTGCGGATTCGCAAGGAGGGATGCGAATTATACTGATGATCGTCGCAGATACAAGGGTTTTATCGGTTTAAACCACCCTGTAATCGCTGCGTGTCTATGGTTACAACTTCAGTTAAAAAGTTTCTAATACGCTGAGTTTTTTTTCATACTGCAATTTTGACTTTTCATCCCATGCCAGTTCATAAGCACGTGTTAGCGCTTCTTCCGCCAGCAGACGCTTTCCCTGTAAAAAATAGCTACTGGCCAGGCCCATATAAATATCATCCAGATAAGGCGCCAGGCGCAACGCTTTTTTGAACAATGCTTCTGCCCTTCGTGGTTGCTTTGCGGCGAGTCGCTCATGGCCCAGAACCACCCAGGCATAGGGATTGTCGTCTTCGTTATCCAATATCAGTTTGTCTATCTCATCGGCTTGCGCATATTTACCGGTTATTTGCAGGTGTTTACCATAGTTACTTAACAAAGTGACATTATTTATCCCCGCTTCGACGCTTCGCTGGTACAACTTGTCTGCCTCCTCACCCCTGCCTAAGCGCCTTAACGTCAGCGCCATTGCGGCAATATTTTCAGGATCATCCGGCGCCAGTGTTAAGGCTTTATCAGCCAGCCAGAACGCTTCAGCGTAGCGGCTTTCGATCAATGCCTGTGCTACGTGGTTACGATAAAACATGGCCGTTACCCCATTCCCGGAGACATCCCCGCCGGTCACATTATCGAACTGTGGAAAGTAATCAATAATGATCCCGCCCTGGCTGATTTTCAGGGTATTTTCGCTCGTCGAATCATCCTTGACAGCGGGCTTTAAAATCTTGGTCCTTACATGCGACGAAATAAGCATCAGATCGCCGTATTTTTTATACAAGGGAGGGCTATTGACGGCCTGGAATTTAATTTCAAGATTGGCCAGACGGGCATAAGCGGCAGTAAGAATTGCCAGACTCAGACAGTTTCCTTCTGCCTCACGCGCCGCTTCTTGCGCCGTATGGGTGCTACCACTAAAAGAAAAACCGTGTAAGGTATTTTCCAGATAAGCAGCCAGTCGCTTATGGGGCAGTAAGTGCTGCTGCGCCGGTGCCTCGAACCATGTCAAAAACCTTTTACGCTGGGTTTCAGATAAAGCGTACACATTATGTTCATTTAGCACCGGTACCACAGGGACGCCCTGTGTCGAATAATACTGTTGCCAGTTTAGTGGGTCAGGTGCCTTTTCAATGGGCGTTACCGGGGTTGCGCAGGCGCTAACCCCAAGTAATACCATCAGTATAATAAAAATAATTTGTTCTGGCCGCACTGCTTACTTCCCTTTAAACGCTGTACCTATATTAATACACGGTTATTCAACGCCGATAAAGCCTCCGGTCTGATGCGCCCACAATTTTGCATAAATGCCTTTTTGGGCCACCAGTTCACTGTGGGTGCCCGACTCTACGACCTGACCATTATCTAATACCAACAGCCGGTCCATCTGGGCGATGGTCGATAGCCGGTGCGCGATGGCCAGAACAGTTTTATTTTGCATCACCGAGTTCAGGCATTCCTGAATGGCCGCTTCCACTTCAGAGTCCAGCGCTGAGGTCGCTTCGTCCAGAATCAAAATAGGCGCGTCTTTTAACAGCACCCGGGCGATAGCAATACGCTGACGCTGGCCGCCAGACAGCTTCACACCGCGCTCGCCCACGTGGGCATCGTAGCCGGTGCGCCCGGCACTGTCGGTCAGGCTAAGGATGAACTCATGCGCTTCGGCTTGTTTAGCCGCAGCAATCACCTGCTCATCGGTAGCATCGGTGCGCCCATACAAGATATTGTCGCGTACCGAACGGTGCATCAGCGAGGTATCCTGCGTCACCATGCTAATCAAGGAGCGTAAACTTTCCTGAGGTACTTCATCAATGGCTTTACCGTCAATCCGGATGGCACCAGACTGGGTATCGTAGAACCGCATAAGCAGGTTTACCAGGGTCGATTTACCCGCGCCAGAGCGCCCTACCAGCCCTACCTTCTCACCAGCACGTATATCGATATTAAGGTTTTTAAATACTTCTATGGGTGTATTGTTAGCCCCCATATATCCAAAATTAACCTTGTCGAATTCGATTTTGCCGCCGTTTACTTTGAGCGCGCTGGCATCGGGTTTATCTTTTACTGCCACAGGCTGTGACAGGGTATTAATGCCATCTTGCACCGTACCCAGATTTTCAAATAAACCTGATACTTCCCACATGATCCAGTGCGACATTCCGTTTAGGCGCAAACATAAACTTACTGCTATCGCGATATCGCCGGGCGACACAGCCTCGTGCAACCACAGGTAAATAGATAACGCCCCCACTGCAAAAATTAAAATGGCATTTGCCATCTCAACACAGCTTTCCAAAATGGTAACCAACCGCATTTGCGGGTAAACCGTATGTAAGAAGCCGTCCATACTCTGCTTGGCATAGTCCGCTTCGCGACGACTATGTGAAAACAGCTTTACCGTAGTAATATTGGTGTAGCTGTCTACTATGCGCCCGGTCATAATTGACCTGGCGTCAGCCTGCCGCTGAGATACCGTTTTGAGTTTGGGTACCAGGGCCCGCAGTATGGCTATATACACAAAGAACCAAATAATCAGCGGCACGGCCAGCCGCCAGTCGGTGGCAAATACCAGCACTACCATAGAGATAAAGTACACACTGATGTAGACCAGCAGATCCAGCACTTTCATTACTGTTTCACGCACTGACAACGCCGTTTGCATTACCTTGGTGGCGACCCGTCCGGCAAATTCATCGTGAAAAAAACTTAAACTTTGGCCCAGTAAGTAACGGTGCGCCTGCCAGCGAATTCGCATAGGATAGTTCGCCATAAGTGCCTGGCGACTAAACAGCGACCTTAGCAAAATAAACCCGGGAATAAGCACCAGGACGGTGAACCCCATCCCCACCAGCGTCCATTTTTCATTCGCTAGAAATGTTTCGCGATCATGTTCAGAAAACCAGTCGACCATTTGGCCCAAAAAACCAAACAGGGTGACCTCTAAAACCGCTACTACTGCGCTAAGCAAAGACACCATGGCAATAATTTTCCACATGCCATGGCTGTAATGCCGACAAAACGCGACGATGCCCTTAGGGGGCTGGGTAGGTGACTGATCAGGAAACGGCTGAGTTAGTCGTTCAAAAAATGAAAACATAGCGACTCTTTTTTAAATACGTGATGAGCGCCCACCGGGGCCCTATGATACGGTTTGCGATACAAAATTATTATTCCGACAATCCCCTGTTGGCATTCCGCCGGAAATATTCGGTTACTGTTTGACAAAATACTGAGTAAGCAACGCAAAATGGGCGCAATGATACCACCGAACGTTATAAACCCACATGGCTCCATAAAGTAAACATAAAAATAAGTGGTGTCTGCATACTGCAGTGCCACCTTTACACTTCTTGTGAACACTAAGATGTTACAACTTATGTTTTTTACCCCAAAAAGAAGATTTTTATAGCTCACCCATGTTAATAAATAAAATGCATATTTTTCACACGATAACTACAACAGGAATAACAATGAAAAAAACCCTTCTGAGCTTGTCCGTACTCATGGCCCTGACCGCGTGCGGCACACCTTCAAACAATGTTCAGACAGAACCTAACGTAAGTCAGTCACAACAACAGTTAACCTCTGGGGTGATGAAAGAAAATATGGACACCTCGGTCGATCCGGGCGACAACTTTTACCAGTACGTTAATGGCAGTTGGCTGGATACGGTAGAAATTCCCGCCGATAAGTCTTCATATGGCAGCTTTCAGATTTTACGTGATGCCGCACAAGATGATGTTATAAAAATCATAAAGAGCTCAGCTGAAGGTGAGTTTGCTAAAGGCAGTAACGAACAAAAAGTCGGTGATTTTTACAAAAGCTACATGGATACAGAAACCCGCAACAAACTGGGTCTATCGCCAATAAAAGATGAAATGGAGATGATTAACAACATTGATTCTTATAAAGCATTAACCCAATATTTTGCTTACGCTAATAAATACAATTTCGGGGCTCCTTTTGTACTAGGTCAGTACGCCGACTTTAAATCACCAGACACATATATGATTTATGCGTATCAAAGTGGTCTGGGCCTTCCTGA
>MDTB01218773.1_pt1 | contig 11573 bp, 11 predicted proteins | sample 811161 | NCBI WGS metagenome assembly MDTB01 (sample SAMN05326650, study PRJNA326480) | marine metagenome | isolation source: seawater | place: Mediterranean Sea | collected 2009
TTATCAATACTCCCGGCATGTTTGGGTCTGAAGTTGCTGATCTTGCTATGTGCTATATTTTGGGCCTAGCTAGAGATGCATTTTTTATTGATAGAGAGGTAAGAAAAGGTAATTGGCCAAAACCTATAGGTGTTTCCTTACAAGATAAGACTCTCGGTATCATTGGTTTGGGTGATATTGGAAAGAACATTGCTAAAAGAGCTATTGCGCACGGATTAAAAATATTAGGATGGGATCCTAATGCAAATTCTTTACCTGATTATATTCAATTGAAACCAAAGTGGCCCTTAGGTATAGAAGAATGCGATTTCATAGTTTTTGCATGCGCCTTGAATGACTCTACTTATCATTTATTATCTCAATCTATTCTTACTCATTTAAAACCAGGCGTAAAAGTTGTAAATATCTCAAGAGGCCATCTAATTGATGAAAATGCTCTATTAGATGGGCTTGCATCTGGTATTATTAGCGCAGCTGCTTTAGATGTCTTTGAAGAGGAGCCCCTTAGTAAGAGTCATAAAATTCTTAGTTATCCAAACTGCATACTTGGTTCGCATAATGGATCAAATACAATTCAAGCCGTTTTGCGTGCTACTGATAAAGCAATTGAAATTCTAGATGATATGCTTTCTAACAAATATAGTCAGTAAAAAAAATTTTATAAAAGTATAGACTATTGAATATTTGATAGAAAATGTTGTTAAAATAAGAGCAAATTTAAGACATAATATACATCTATATGTTTAAAAAAATTGAAATATGGATTCTTTATTTAACATTACTTCTAGCTCTACTTTTTGCTATTGGTTTTGGCGTTCTTGTAAGACAAGAATTAGTTGGGAGTGTTAAGGCAGGATGGATTTCTAAAACTGCATTAATTCTGGTAGAAACTCCCATAAATATTCTTAAATATTTGCAAAGTGAATTTACTGTTGAAGATAGATTTCCCCATTTAGATGGTTTTAACGGAACTCCAAACTCTGAAAAGTCATATCTTCTTCTTTCAAGATATGATGGTGATTTGCAAGAAGGTGTGGTTGAACTTATTGATCTAACAAATTTTAAATTATTGCATTCCTGGAATCCTAATATTAATGCTTTTAATAAACTGGTTAAAAAGGTTGACGAGTTTAAGTACTTAAATAGGGACTCAAATAATTCAAGGCAAATAATAACTCATCCTAAACTAACTAAAGACGGTGGATTAATTTTTGGTCAATTCATACCTTTAACAAAAATAGATTCTTGTTCAGATTTGATTTTTCAGAATACGCGTGATGAGTTTCACCATTCAATAGAAATAGATTCTGAAAATAATATTTGGGTTCCAAGTAAATTATATCCACAAACAATAGATAGCCTCATAATAGGAGACTCTCCATACAAAGATTCTGGATATCACGATGATGCATTAGTTAAATTATCTAATGATGGAAAAATTCTTTTTGAAAAATCTCTTTCAGAAATTTTCATAGAAAATGGTCTAAAGTATTTGCTTTTTGCCCATGGTGAAGATTATGAAGAGGATCCACTGCATTTAAATGACATACAGCCTGTAAATAATGATGGAAATTTTTGGAAAAAAGGTGATGTTTTTCTATCAATTAGAAATCAATCTATGGTTGTGCTCTACAGACCCTCTACTAATAAAATTATATGGAAAGGCACAGGACCATTTTTACATCAGCACGATGTAAATATTTTAGATGACAGAAGAATTTCTGTTTTCAACAATCGCTCTATGAATATATTTAAAGGTAAGAATATTGTAGATGGTCATAATGAGATAATAATCTATGACTTTGAATCAGATAGCTACTCTTCTTATTTATCAGAATCTTTAGTGCAGCAAGATGTAAGAAGTGCAACTCAAGGAAGGGGTAAAATACTATCAAATGGTGATCTATTTATTGAAGAATCTAATTATGGCAGAACTCTTTACTTTAATGCAGATGGGACATTAAGATGGACTCATGTTAATCGTTCAAATTCAGGAAATGTATACAGGGTTGGCTGGTCAAGAATCCTTAAAACTAAAGAAGACTTTCAAATAGTTAACAATTTTTTAAGCAACAAAGGAGCTTGTAATGAATAAATCAACCATATTTTTATCTTTATTTTTAATATCTTATCCCTTACATGCATATATCGGTCCAGGCATGGGTGGTGGAGTCATTGCTGCTATTGTTGGTTTCTTTGCTGCAATTCTATTAGGACTATGGGGAATCTTATATTACCCAATCAAACGTGCATTAAAGAATAGAAAAGATAAGAAAATGTTATTAAAAGATTCTGATAATGAATCTTGATGATTCATCTTCTGCTATTGTTGGTTTGTATTTTATCAGTTGAAGTTTTTATAAGATTAAATTTTTTACTACTCTTTAACTCTATTTTAAATGTAACAAAAAGAGTTATTTACGTCATTCCTCAAAATAAGATTAGTGATCATTGGAAAGAAAAAGTTATACCTTTATATGCATTAAGAATTATGAAGTATTCACTTCAGATTTTACTTATTCTATTGCTGATATTCTCTTTTTTTATAGTCGCAGACTTTTTTTTAAGTAACTTCCTTGCATTCACTCTCTCATTTATTGGAATTATAGAATCAATGATTTTTGCATCTGGATCTTTCTACTTAAGAAAACTATTTATCAAATGAACAATTATTCCTATTTGCAACAAAAACTGCATAAATTTGCACTCTCATCTCAATTTATGCGAGAGGTGATGTTTGATGTTGAGAGTTCTGTAATTTCAACCAATAATGCAAATGACAATCATGTTTTTGTTTCAGGTCTTGCACGTTCAGGAACCACTATCTTATTAAATGCCTTGTATCAATCTAGTGAATTTGCATCACTTTCCTATAAAGACATGCCTTTTGTCCTTGCACCTAACCTTTGGGATAAATTATCTTTTAATAAACAAGATAGTGATTTTGTCGAGAGAGCACATGGTGACAATATTAAAGTTTCTATAGAATCACCGGAGGCATTCGAGGAAGTTTTTTGGATGACTTTTACGGAAGACAGAAAAGACATTAAAGAAAAGTTTAGTACCTATGTACAACTTATAAATAATAAATATAAAAAGGAAAGATATTTAAGTAAAAACAATCAGAATATTAAAAGGCTAGAATTTATATCTAATATTTTTCCTAATTCTAAAATATTGATTCCTTTTAGAAATCCAATTCAACATGGGCACTCTTTATTATCTCAACATCAAAGATTTATTGAGGATTCAAAAAATGATAAATTTATCTCAAACTATATGAAATGGATTGGCCATACAGAGTTTGGGCCTAATTATATACCTATACATAATAAAAATTTATCGTATAAGGATGACATGAATATCAACCATTGGTTAGAGCAATGGTATCTAACTTACCAAGATTGTTATCAGACTTTAAAAAACAAAAAAAATGTATACTTTATCTCTTATGAAAAGATATGTAATTCAGAAGAATTTTGGTTTGATTTATTGCAAATATTAAATATAAAAGAGACATATGATTTTGTATTTAAAGAATCTCAAAAGGATGTTTCGCTTGAGATGAATGAAGATATTATGAATAAGGGATTATTTTTATACAAAGAACTATCAAAATTTACATTACATAGTTAATAAAAGTTGTTATTACTTATAATTTTTTAATATTATTTAATATAATAGGTAGTACTTAGTGAATTTTAAAATGATAATAGTAATACATTAAAAGATTATTCAAATTATATTCTGGGATCACATAATGGCTCTAATTCTCGACTAGTAGTTTTACGAGCAAATTATGAGGCAATAAATATTTAAAATTTTAAGATAACAGGGAAAAAAAAGATGAATAAGTTAGTTATTATTTCAGGCTCTAGTGGAGGTTTTGGTAAGGCTCTTGTTGAGGTTTATCATAACGACAACTTTATTGTTATTGGTTTAGACTGTAAAAAATTTCATAAACATAATCTAAAAAATTTTCATGAAATAAATTGTGATTTAATTAAATTTTCAAAAAATAAAACCTACAGGAGCAAAATATCTAGCAAGATAAAGCAATTTATTCCCAAAAATCTAAATGATTTTAATATTATTAATAATGCAGCAGAGCAAATCATTAAAGAGTTTAAGCAAATAAATAGTGATGATTGGGATAACTCATTTTCTATTAATACCATAGCTCCATTTTTTCTAATACAGGAGCATATAGATGAACTGATAAATTGCTCAGGGAATATAGTTAATATCTCAAGTATTCATTCTAAACTTACAAAGAAAGGTTTTGCATGTTACGCAGCATCAAAAGCTGCATTGGAATCATTAACAAGATCTCTAGCTATAGATTTATCACCTTTGGGTATTTCAGTTAATTCGGTAGCACCTGCGGCTATTTATACAGACATGCTTCGCGATAGCTTTTCTTCAAGTCCAAAGAAATTTAAGGAACTTAAGAGTTATCATCCTTCAAAAGATATTGGAAACCCTAGAGAATTAGCTGCTTTCGTTAAGATAATTACCGATTACAAAGGTAAGTTTCTAACAGGATCTAGGTTTTCAGTAGCTGGAGGAATTGAAGGAGTTCTTCACGATCCTGATTATTAATGATAATGATCAAAGATAACATCAAGATTATTTTTACCTTTTTCTATTATCTTAAATTATAATAGCGTAGCTATTTGGATAGCTAACATATAATACTATTAATTTTTTAATAAAATATCTTTATAAATTCTTACAATAGAATAAATTTATCTACTTTAAGGAGTTTAAATATGCTCAATATTATTCAAGCTGGCGTTGCCAAAAGTGGTAACTACTGGACATGGAAAATTCTTGATCTTACATTAAAAGCTTCGTTCGGCGAACCTTCCAAATATATTGTTAAACATAAAGAGTTTCAGAATCTTAAAAATAAAAGATTTACTCATGAGGACCAGCTATACACAGACGTACTAGATGTTGATATGTCAGGTTATTACCTAAGAGTAGGACCTTACTTCAAAGAAAAAATCTACGATATTGAAGACTACACAAATAATGCTCAACATATTTGGACACACTCTGAATACCATCCAAAGTTTGAAAAAATTCTAAGGAATACTCAAAAAACTATATATATCATTAGACATCCTGCAAAGGTAGCAATTTCTCAAGCAAATTTTGCTTTTACGCCCTACATATTAGAGGGCACACCTCATCATGAAAAGAATGCACAAGAATATTTACAAAACAGGCTTGAATGGTCTCTTTATTCATGGCGCCAAAATGTAACAGGATGGCTTTCTAATATGCCAAAAAATTCATACATTTTATTTTATGAAAATTTAAAAAGTGATTTTGATAGCGAATATCTAAAATTATTAAATTATTTAGAAATTAGCCTGCCTAAGGAAAAGTATCAAGTAATTAAAGATTCCGTTACAGCTAAACATATGAATAAAAACAATCCAGATCATGTAAGAAAAACTAGAGGTAATCTTTTTTTAAGAAAAAAAGATCAAAAAATGATTAATGATATTGCTGGACCAGTTCTGGACAAATTAAACTATTCAAATGATAAAAAGATATTTTTATATCCAAATGAACATAATTCTAATGAATTTAAGTCTCTTCATAGAAACTCAAAAATTTCGATATCACAACTACCAAAAGCTATTTTCCATTTATTTATAAGCAGAAGAAAGTTTGGAGATAAATTAAAAATCAGTATAAAAAAAGCTAAAATCATTCTAAGTCATTGGATAAACTTAAGAAATTAATCAAGATGCTAAATATTAGTCAAAAAATATGTTTAAACTAAATTTTGTTGGTATTGGAATGTCAAAGTCTGGAACTACATGGCTTCATAAAAATCTTGAGAGTCATCCAGATTGCAAGCTTCCAAGATATCGAAAAGAGCTTGGATATTTTTCTAAAAATTTTAACAAAGGTCCCGAGTGGCTAGAATCATTTTTTGAAGTTCAAAAAAATTCAAACTATGCTGTTGGAGAAATCACACCTCATTATTTTGATCACAAAGAAGCGCCTCTCAGAATTAAAGATTACGGTGTACAAAAAATAATTTTAATGTTGAGAGATCCAATTGATAGATTCAAATCATCATATGAAATGTATCGAAGGTTTTATAACTATAAAGGAAGTATAAATAAGTTTATTAATGAAAAACCAGAATTTTTGGATAGAAGCATGTATTCAATTCATCTAGAAAATTATCTTAAATATTTTACAGAAGATGAAATTTTAATTCTGATTTCAGAGTCAACAAAAAAAGATCCTTTTGAATCCTTAAAGAAAATATGTATTTTTCTTAATATATCTTGGGATCCTTCTTATTTTCCAAATGCAAATAAAAATGTAAATGCTAGCAAAACTCCTAAATCTCCTTTTTTGTTTAGTCTTTTTTTCAATATAGGAAGAGCTTTTCGTTATAGCGGTTTAAATAAATCTTACACTCTGTTATCCAGAATTTTAAAGCCACTTCTTCTTAAAGTAAGTAAAAAAACTGTAAATAAAGATTACTTAAATCTTAGTAATAAAAACCTAACTTATTTACGTGAAATTTATACGAAAGATATTGAAAAGCTCTCTTTATTGGTTGATTTGGATTTAGATTTATGGACAACTACTTTAAAAAAATGAAAACTAAAAATTACAAAGCAGCATCGTAAAAGTATTTATTTCAATAATATACCTATAATTGACAGGTTTAGAAGATTAGATTTTTTTTAGTATTATATAAATGTAAGGGTTTAATCGAATTTTAGGAGAAGATATAACTTAATAAGTTGATTATTAGTTATATTACAGTTACAAAATTAGTTGTTATTTCAAATGATCAGGAGGCATAAATGAGTGTAGATAAAAAACTCATATATAAAAATTTATTTATTACTTTATATAAGTTTGTATCAACTTACATAAGTTTCCTCATAACAAAGAAAGTCATTAATCTATGAGCTTCAAGAAAATAAATAAGCTACTTTTAAATAACATTCATTCTCTTTTTATAATAAATGTTTTGAAAGCCATATCGACTTCTGCCTCTGTCTTATTGTTAGGTAAAATAATACAGTTTATTCTTCTATTATATTTAGCAAAATATCTTGGTCCAGAATCTTTTACTATTCTTGCCTCCTCTTTGATAATTGCTCAATTAATTGGATTAATAACTATACCTGGCGGTCGACAAGGACTTACTGCTTCTATAACAAGAGCTCTTGCAGAAAAAAATCAATCATTGTGCAAGAGCATTCTGCTCAATAGCATATATTTATGTATTTCTTTAAATGCTTTATTAATAATTTCTACTATATTGTTAAATTATTTTTTTAGTACATCCCTGATTAATGAATTCATGCTAGTGACTTTAATTATGCTTTTCACAATGCTTAGAACAAGCATTACAAGAGGTTATGGTTATATTTTTACAAGCTTATTTTTTTCAGAAGTGATGGCGCCTTTATTTCTTCTTCTAATAATTATTCTTAGTACTTATAAAAATATTGTTCTTTCTATTCCACTTCTTTGGTTAATAGTGCATGGAATTTTTGAGGTATTTGTAATCTTGATTAGCAGAAAACGAATTCTTAATACTTTAAATCATTTTTCTTCAGATATATCTTTCCCTATAAAAGCATTTAAAGAAACATTTTCAATTCAAGTTGCCAATATCTTTTTAACAATAATTACCCGCATTGACATGCTGATATTATCTTTTGTTTCTGGTCCGTTAGCAGCAGCACCATATGCTCTTGCTCAAAGGTTTGTTCAACCTATTACAATGCTTGGACGAGTGCTTTCTAATTCTACTTCTCCAATGTTAACAAAAGCACATGCAGGAGGTAAAATAAAGAACATTAATCAGATAATTAGCCTAAGCTTTAGTTTTGTTGTTATTGGTTCAATATTTATTATTTTATTTCTCTATTGGATGTATGATTTAATTGTTGGCTATCTCAGCACTGATTATTCTCTAAATGAAACTACTATTATTTATTTAATTGGCTCTCAATTATGCTTAGTTGTAAGTGCACCCTTTGCCCAGTATCTTTTGATGACAAAAAAGCCTAACCAAGTAACTTTTTCTAATATAGCTGCATGCATAATGTTTTTAACCATAGTTATTTTTAATCTTGATCAAATAAGTTCGTCAAGCATGGCAAAATATTCATTTGTAGCAACTTTCTTTATGGCTATTATGTCAATTTCTCTTTCAATTAGAGCATTGATAAAAAATTATGAACCTATAGATAATGAATAGTTGCTGTTTAAGATGCATCTTAATAGTCTATCCTTACCACAAGTATCTAAATTCTCTACATAAATGGTAATTTCTTCTTATGAATTCTAATACTTCATCAAAGAAATCAAATATTCATTCTGTATCTAGAAGAACTCTGATAGATTCCATGCTCATAACATTTTTTCTTTCTGCTTATAGAATTCCAGTGCTTTTTGGAGGTCCTATAAATAATATACTTAATTTATTATTCGTTGGTTTTTTTGCATTATTAATACTCCTTAGGCTGCGCAGGTTAATACTTATAAGAAATATTAATAAAAATTATTTTCTCTTAATACTAGCCTTCTTGATTTGGGGTCAAATAGGCTATTTAAGAACAGTAATAAACGGACACATGGAAATCTACACAGCACTAATAGCAATTATTTGGCAATGGTTAATATTACTATTAGGTCTAGTATTTATATCAAGTATGCAAAATAAATATGAACTAAAGTCGCTACTTAGAGCGCTTATTCTAGGGAGCAGTATTTATATTGTATTAAACGTAATTTTATCAATTTTTGGAGTGCAGGCTAACGATTATGAGCCTGCATTTAATTTTAATGCGACAAGCTTGGTTTTAACAATAATAGGTTTTGATTGGCTTGTACTTAATTCGCCATTGAATACCTCTAATATAGCGGCAATGTGTCTTTTTGTAATATTGGCAAATAGTTCCTACTTTGGTAAATTCAATCTTAGAAATGATAAATATCTAACTAATAAATTATTTGCACTAATTGCTATATTTTTATTGTTTTCTGAAGATTCACGAATGGGTTTAATGGCTTTAGCTGCAACTTATTTTATGGCTATTTTTTTTAATAAAAGATTGATTTTGGTATCAGCAAAATCATTGATTATTTTGTATCCGTTGCTGCCATTAGCTTTTGTATTTTTGGCAGGGTTAATCCAAGACTTAAACATTTTGTCAATGGCAAGTCGAAATGCATGGGACAATATAGCAACTTTATCCAACAGAACATATATTTGGGATGAAGTAGCAAATGTAGCATCAAATATTAACTTAAATACGCTAATAGGCTTCGGAATTAACGGACAAATTGAATCTGGTATTGCTGATAGTATAAGTTATATTTTTGATAATCGTATTGATGATAAAAATCATAGTCTTCACAATTCAGTCATTCAGATGTTTATTGATAGAGGCATTATAGGTCTTTTATTATTTCAAGCATTGCTTTATTTTTTAGTTGATAGGCTTTCAAGAGCATCTAGCATAGGATTAAGGCTTGTTATTTCTTTATTCGCAGTTTTGCTATTTGGACAAACAACAAGCATTTTTAGCGTAGGTCCTATTGATAGCTTAACCTTATTAATATTCATAATTACTATTTCTTCAAGTTCTTTTTTAGATAAAAGATCTTAATAGTATTTAGAACACTACTAACAATAGCAATATGCATCATATTAATTATCAAAAGAGCTCAATTAAATATGACTTATTAACTTTATATATTATCCAATTTATGTGTTTTTTTGAGCTGTAATCAACTAATATGTACCCATGAAACTATTTCTGCTTAGATTGAGGAAGCTATTATATGTATTTACTAACTTACTCCTGCTTAAAACATTTCTAAAGCATAGAGTTCTAGGAGCTTTTGAACACTTCTATGTTTTAAACAAAAATTATAAGACTGTAGTTGATATTGGTGCCAATCGTGGACAATTTTCTCTAGCAGCATCATCATTAAACGCAGATGCATATATTTTTGCTTTTGAGCCTTTGTTGAATCCCTCTAATATTTTTAGAAAGGTATTTAAAAATAACAATAAAGTTAAAATATTTAAGGCGGCAGTTGGTCCAATTGCAAAAAGAGAAATGATGCACGTATCTGCTAAAGATGACTCCTCATCATTATTAAAGATATCTTCTATGCAGAATGAACTTTTTCCAGGCACCCATGAAGAGGGATTAGAGGAGGTCTCAATTGCACCATTAGATCATTTCATATCCTCAAAAGAAATATCATCTCCAGGACTTTTAAAGCTGGATGTTCAAGGTTTTGAATTAGAAGCACTTAAGGGCTGCGAAAGCTTATTCCATAGATTTGACCACATATATTGCGAATGCTCATTCATTTCTCTGTATGAAGGTCAAAAACTTTCTTCAGATGTAATCAGTTATTTAAATACGCATAATTATAACTTAACAGGTGTTTACAATCTTTTGAAAAAGCCTGATGGTGAATGTATACAAGCTGATTTCTTATTTGAATCTAGATTAATCTAAATTACCAAAGTTTAAAAAATGAGCAAAATAATAAAAAAAATTCTTCTAGTTACTAAAGGTATTCGTTATTTTTTTGATCCCATTACATTTAAATTTACTAATAATAGTAAAAATTTGATTAAATTAAAGGATTCCTTAAAAGGAAAACCAATTCTGATTGTTGCTAATGGCCCTAGTTTAAATAAAACACCATTGAGTAAATTCCGTACTATTTATTCTATTGGGTTGAATAAAATCAATTTAATTTTTAATAAAACACAATGGCGTCCTAATATTGTTATTACAACAAATAGTTTGGTAGTTTGGCAGCACTGGAAAAGCATGAAAGATACTCAAATACCACATTATTTAAGCTGGAATGCTCGATGGGTAATGCCTATAAGAGCTCGCCATTTTTTTAATTTTTTTCTTAATAATAAAGATAAAGAATTTCAAAAAGATATTTCATTATCAGTAGGTGCTGCTGGTTCAGTAACCTATGCAGCTTTGCAATTTGCATATTACACAGGAGCAAGCCCAGTAATTATAGTTGGTTTAGATCATAATTTTAGACATACAGGATCACCACTTGATTATCAAAAGAGCGTTGGAAATGATGTTAATCATTTTGATCCCAATTATTTTGCTGATGGTCAGTTCTGGGGAATTCCTGATCTTGAAGCAAGTGAAATAGGTTTTGAAAAAGCAAAAAAGATTTTTGAAGCTGATGGCAGAGAAATTTTAGATGCGACTATAGATGGCAAGCTTGAAATTTTTAATAAGATTTCCATTGAAGAGGCTATAGATATTATTTCAAATAAACCCGATTAAAAGATTTTATTTATATAAAAAAATTTAATTCTTAAAAAGCTCTTAAAGTTCTAATTGATAAATGCTAAAAAATTATTTATGACTAGAGTTATTAATTTTATTTTCAGTAGTGTATTATAAAAAAGGATAAACCCTCATAAATGCATTAGATTCGGCTAACATCAAATTTATAGGAGTTAATAAAATTAAAAATCATATAGAAGAACGTGTCGCAAGAGAAAA
>MDTB01017651.1_pt1 | contig 11572 bp, 14 predicted proteins | sample 811161 | NCBI WGS metagenome assembly MDTB01 (sample SAMN05326650, study PRJNA326480) | marine metagenome | isolation source: seawater | place: Mediterranean Sea | collected 2009
CATGGTTCGCACGCGCTAATGCCTTACCCAAGGCCTCACGATTCCGCGCACCCGCCAAGTCAACTGCAGCCATAGTGCCATCACCGCCAGACAAACCCCGATTTGTGGTCGTGAATCCAATGGCATTGGCCTGAGGCTCAGGCCAAACCGTGGCAACACTTGGGTAATCAACCTGCATCGTCAGCCAACATCTGGGCCAGTTGCAGAATATCCTGGGGCATCGGGGCACTATAACTCATGAGCTTGGCCCCACGGGGGTGCTGAAACTGCAACTTTGCCGCATGTAAAGCCTGGCGGGAAAAGTCCCGGATTGTGGCGACCATAGTCGCATCCGCGCCGCGCGGCACCACGCGCCGCCAGCCGTATTGACTGTCGCCAACCAATGGGAACCCGATACTTTGCATATGCACACGAATTTGATGGGTGCGACCCGTTGCCAACCGCACGTCCACCATCGAATGGGCACGATAGCGTTCACGCACGCGAATAAGGCTGAGCGCCGGTTTACCATCATCGCGCACCGCCTGTCTGATGCGGTGTTTGGGGTCCCGGCCAATCGGCTGATCCACATCCTGACCGGCGATCATCACACCTTCACACAAGGCAACGTAACTGCGCTGTACCTGCCGCTGCTGAATACCATCTACTAGGGCCCGCAACGCAAGTTGCGATGCGGCTACTACCATGATGCCGCTAGTATCTTTGTCTAGCCGGTGCACGACACCGGCCCGTGGCAGCGCACTCAACTCGGGCCGATAGTTAAGCAAACCATTGACCAATGTACCCGATCGATTTCCTGCGCCCGGGTGCACGACGAGTCCAACCGGCTTATTGATCAACAACAGATCTTCGTCTTCGTATATGACGTCTAGGGGAATGTCTTCCGCCTGCTCCCACATTTCACCATCGCTTTGTGACGCCCGCAGGTGCAGCCATTCGCCACCCAAAACCTTATATTTGGGTTTCACTATTGCGCCATCAACTGTCAAAGCACCCTGCTGGATCCAACCTGTTAGCTCGACTCGAGAAAAATCCGTAAACAAAGCGGCAGCAACTTTATCGATGCGCTGCCCGCCTTGGGTCAAAGGAATTTGAGATTTTTGTTCAATCAGGCTCATTAGGCTTGCAACCCTACCGAATTTGGTAAAAATAGCGACTTTATGACGCCGACAGGCCTCTACTAATCTTCGTGCGCACACATGGCTACCCTTATGAACCATTACAAAATCGCTGGTGCTTTTTTTCGCAAAGCCCTGGGACAACTTTTAGCAACCGCAATTTTGTGCGCGACCCTGGGCGCCTGCAGTTGGATGCCATTTTTCGGTGACGAAGAACAACCCGACATCGAAGCGATAGAGACCACCGAACAAAAGGTTTATGCCCGAGCACAGAGATCTTTGCGCAGCTCAAACCACACTGCTGCGATAGAGCAATTAGAGTTACTGGAAGCCCGCTTTCCCTTCGGCGAGTTTGCTGAGCAAGCCCAACTTGAACTTATCTATGCCCGCTACATGACCTATGACTTGGAAGGAGCACGCTCGAGCGCAGACCGATTCATTCGCTTGCACCCTGGCCATGATAGTGTCGATTACGCGTATTACCTGAAAGGACTCTCGGCTTATCGAGAAAGTAATAACCTGCTTGACAGTCTGCTGTCGCAGGATCCGGCCCGGCGTGACATGGCACCGCTACGCGAGGCTTACGCAGACTTCGGCTTATTCCTCAGCCGCTTTCCGGATAGCCAATATGCACCAGATGCCCAACAACGCATGGTCCACCTAAGAAATGTGCTCGCACGCTCAGAACTCGCCATCGCAGATTTCTATATGCGTCGCGGCGGCTACATTGCAGCCAGCAACAGGGCGCGCTTTGTTTTAGAAAACTACCCTGATAGCGAGGCTCGGGACGATGCACTCGCGACTCTGGTCGAATGTAACTGGAAACTCGACCTAAAAGACGAAGCCAATCGCGCCCTACGTGTATTGGCACTTAATCACCCTGAATATGAGGATTTCGACGACGCGGGCAACTTTGTATTAGCCGAGCGCATCCGCAACAGGGACCGATCGTGGGCTAACATCATGACTCTTGGCGTACTCGACCGGCCAGAGGCGCCAGCGCCAATCACTATTATCGCACCGAAAGGATAGTAAGTCCCTTGCATCATAATACTCGTGAGCCGCTGACGACAGGAGCGACAAGTCCCTAGGCTGTTGTGCCTATGGGCATGCAACCGTTAGCAAGAATCCGAGGCTTCACCCTTGTAGAGTTATTCGTGGTCTTGTCCATCCTTTTACTGTTGGGCGGATTCGCTCTACATGGCGTAACAAGACAGTCGCAAAATCACTATATGGACGGTCTGCAGGGCGCGTTCATGACCCTGCTGCTGAACGCTCGTAACGCGGCGGTAATAAACCAAGTTGCTGTAATCGTCTTTCCTGTCCGCACGCAACGCCAAGATATGTCAGATCAGCTGCGCTGCGGCAAGCGGAATAATTGGCATCGCGGGGTCATGGCTTTCACTGATCGCAATGGCAATCGCATACTGGATGCATAGGATAAAATGGTCGCGGAACTCCCTGGCTTTGCCCACGCGACGATCCGCTGGCGCGCTTTTCGAAACCGTTCCTATCTACGCTTCACTACCCAGGGACTGACGGACTGGCAGAATGGCAATTTTTTGTTCTGCAACAGCGATCCTAAACCACAGCTCGCTCGCCAAATAACCTTGAATTACGCTGGCCGCCTATATAATACGGCTCCCGACCGCAACCAGGATGGAATACATGAAAATCCCGCAGGCATTGCACTACGGTGTGATTAGTTGTCGAAACTAGGCGTTGTCGACATTCAGAATCGACACATCGAAGACGATGTCGTTGCCGCTTAAGGGATGATTAAAATCGATTTTTACGGTTTCTGCGTATACGTCAGTAACCACCCCCGGCAATTCGCCATCGGCAGCTTGAAATGAAATCATCAACCCCGGCTCAAGGGTTTGGTCTGGCCCAAAGTCGGTAAATCGGTCCTTTGGCATGACCTGAACATTCGCCGGATTACGCTCACCAAACGCATCTGCAGCAGCAACGGTAATCTGTGCATCATCGCCTTCTTGCATGCCAATAAGCACCGCTTCAAATCCAGGCAATAAATTACCATCGCCCAAGGTCAGGGTCGCCGGTTGGCCGCGCCGGGTCGTGTCGATCTCCTCGCCCGATAGTAATAACAGGGCGAAATGCAAAGTAATGCGAGATCCTTCGCGTATCCGCTGCTTTGGCTCTGCCCCCGAAGAAGCGATCAAATCAGACATCCAATAATTTCCTTACTTATATTGTCACCAGCCAATACAATCGGGCTAAGAATTACCCGCTATTTAAACGCGCTCCGTCGATCCGCCCGATCTTTACGAAATTCTTGTAGCAGCAAAATGCCCCACAACACCACTCCGCAGAAGAGCGCTGAATCGGCCACATTAAAAGCCGGAAAAATGTGCTGCTGATAATGCACTAGCACGAAGTCCACAACGTGCCCGTGCAGTATGCGATCAATCACATTACCCACCGCGCCACCTAAAATCAGCCCATAAACCCACCCAAGGTTACGTTCACGATCACTCAAACGCGCTATTTCCCAAACGATATAAACCGAAAAAAACAGCGCCAAAACGATGAAAAACCATCTTTGCCAGCCTCCTGCCGAGGCCAAAAATGAAAATGCGGCGCCTTCGTTGTGCCAGCGCACCCAAGCAAAAAATGGCAACACTTGAATACGCTCACCATGCACCAGTAGCGACGTCACCCAGGCTTTGGTGGCTTGGTCTAACAAAGCAACCACCACAGCCAGAGGCATCCAACGCAGCAAATTCCCCTGGATACGCGCTTTCGAGACCCTATCTCGCTCTGCCTGTTGCGGCGCTTGGTCGCTCATAAGATCAGATGTCCAGCAGTCAAATAGATTCGGCAAACCAGCGACGCGCGTTGAGCAAATCCGCATCGATCTGTTGCTTTAATAATTCCACCGATGCGAAGGCCTGTTCGTCACGCAACTTATGCTTAAAGGTCACCCGAATGCGGCGGCCGTAAAGGTCACCAGAAAAATCGAACACATGGACCTCGAGCAGTGGCTCTTTGCCATCAACGGTGGGTCGTACGCCAATGTTCGCGATGCCTTCGAGGGCGCGGCCGTCCTCAGCCACTCCATCAACCGTGACGCAATACACCCCTTCTAGGGCCGCTCGGTAACGCTGCAGCTTCACATTTGCCGTTGGCACGCCTAGCTGACGCCCTAGCTGACGCCCATAGACTACTCGACCCATAATGAAATATTCGTGACCTAACAATTCAGCAGCTTTACCGAAATCTCCCGCGGACAGCGTAGAGCGGACCAGAGTACTGCTGACACGATCCCCACCCTGCAACACTGTATCGACTGAAATAACCTCGTAGCCCAAGCGCGCGCCGCTATTTTGCAACAGTTGAAAGTCGCCCTTACGCTCATGACCAAAACGAAAGTCGTCACCGATGACCACATAACGAGCATCCACCAACTCGGTCAAAAATTCCTCAGCGAACCACTCCGCGGGAATCTGCGAAGTTTGCTCATTAAAGGGCATGCACAACAAACGATCCAAACCAGTACGCTCAAGCAAATGCACTTTTTCTCTAAAACGCGTTAGTCGAGCCGGCAGCATAGCGCCGGCAAAAAACTCCCGAGGCTGCGGCTCAAAGGTCATTAGCATGGTCGGCAATTGCAATCGCTGTGACTGAGAGCGCAGATGCTCAATCAACTGCTGGTGGCCACGGTGCACCCCATCGAAGTTGCCGATGGTTAATACACAGCCCTTGTGATGCGGCCGCAGATTGTGCAGTCCAGAGATAATGTCCATAAGCCAAGTATAGGCGTATTTGGCCGTTGGGAGGCGAAGGATTCGTTACAAAGTCGCGCCGTGATTGCGCAAATGATGGGGCCGCAACCCAAACAAAAATAGTGCGACTGCATAGCCCATCAGGCCCGCTAAGACGATCAACGCAAGCCAACCCACCCGCGCCAGCGGTAACATGGTTAACCACTCGGTGTCCGGCGGCGAGAAATACCATAGCCCCACAGCCAATAACATCGAACAAAACAACGCCCGCACAGACCAACCAAGCAATTGCCCGCCCATCTGATAGCGACCTTTAGCAGCAAGCCCATAAAATAACAGCAGTGCCTGAGTCCAAGCGGATAGAGCCGTGGCTAGGGCAAGGCCCACGTGACCCATCCAACTGAAGGTTGCAAGACTGGCAACGAGGTTGACGGCAACCGCAATAGCCGCATAGCGAAAGGGTGTGCGCGTATCTTGATTGGCAAAAAAAGCAGGCTGTAAAACTTTAACTAACACAAATCCTGGCAAAGCCAGGGCAAACATCTCTAATGCAGCGGCGGCCATAACCACATCGTGTGCCGTCATAGCACCACCAAAACTGGCAAACATGACCGCAACCAAGGGCTCAGCGAGTATCCACAAGGCCACAGCTGCAGGTAAAGCCAGCATAAGACCTAGGTGCAATCCCCAATCTAGAGTCGCGTTAAAACGCTGCTGGTCGTTACGCGCCACCATACTTGAGAGATGCGGTAGGATTACTGTTCCCAAGGCTACCGCCACTAATCCTACCGGTAGCTCAAGCAGTCGATCCGCGTAATACAGCCAAGCAATACTGCCGGATACCAGCGTGGACGCCAGAATCGTATTCACCAAAGCATTGATTTGCGCAACTGATGCGGCAAATACTGCCGGTAACAGCAGCTGGCCAACCTGCCGAACGCCTTCCTGCTTGGTATTCAAATTCGGTCGTGGTACCAGTCCGAGGCGACCGAGGGTTGGTAATTGCACGAGTAACTGCACAATACCCGCCACCATCACACCCCAGGCAACAATAACTACCGGCTGGGCGTCCACCCAACCGAAAATTGCCACCATGGCCACCAGCATCAAACATATATTCAGTAATACCGGTGTTACCGCGGGCAACGCAAAATAGCCATGGGCATTGAGCAACGCTGCCGCATAAGCGGTCAGAGAAATCAGTCCAAGATAGGGAAAGGTGATGCGCACCAGTTCACTAGTCTGCCGATAGACGTCGGGCTGATCGAGGAATCCCGGAGCAAATAGCGCGGTCAGGGCCGGGGCAAAAAGCACTCCGGCGATGACAAAGAGCGCCAGGGCCGTCGCGAATAAGCCGGATAACGACGCAATAAAACTTAACAATTGAGCCTGGCCAGCTGCTTTATATTGCATTAGCACTGGCACAAAGGCTTGGTTAAAAGCGCCTTCAGCAAACAACCGGCGAAAGAAATTAGGAATGCGGAAGGCAACAAAAAACATGTCCGCAATCTGCGAAGCTCCGAACAAATACGACAGCACCACATCTCGGGCTAGGCCACTGATACGCGACAACATTGTCATACTGGCGACAACACTGCCCTGACGCGCCATATTATTGGTCGCTGATGCGGTATCTTCGGTTTTCGGTGATTTCATGTTTTTATCTCAAGACCGACTATAAACTGCATACGTCGGTTGACATCCGTACACCCTAACGGCATATTGCCGCCTCATTTTTTTGCCGCTTCAGGAGATCTCCTTGGCTAACAGTCCGCAAGCAAAGAAACGCGCCCGTCAGTCCGAAAAACGTCGCGCGCATAACGCTAGCCAGCGCTCCACCGTGCGCACCTACATTAAGCGAGTTCTTGGCGCGGTAGAAGCCAAAGATGCTGAAACCGCTGGTGGCGCCTTGGTTCAAGCATTGCCTATGATCGACAAAATGGTCACTAAGGGCATCATGCACAAAAACCAGGCTGCTCGTCATAAGTCTCGTCTTACCAAGAAAGTAAAAGCGCTCAGCAGCGGCGACTAGTCCGCCCTTAGCAGCACTAGGTTATCTGCGTGCATAAGCTCTGGCTCAGCCGAGTAGCCGATTGCCGCCATAAAGCTGTCGCTGCTAAGACCCCGCAGAAGATTCACTTCAGTGCTGGCATAGTTAATTAACCCCTGGGCAATCGCTTCGCCCTGAGCTGTGACACAACGAACAACGTCGCCGCGCAAAAAATCACCCTGCACGTCCACCACACCTGCAGCCAGCAAGCTGACTCCCCGCTTGCGCAGTGCAGTAGCTGCACCAAGATCCACAACTAAGTCACCTTTAGCGCGTAATTGGCCGGCAATCCAACGCTTGCGCGCAGTCATGGGTGTTAACTCAGCCACCAGCAGCGTGCCCAAATCATCCTTTGCTAACAACTGCGGCAAAACATCTGGCGTCTCGCCCGACGCGATCAGCGTATGCGCGCCCGAACGCGCAGCCAGACGTGCAGCACGAATTTTAGTCACCATGCCACCACGCCCCAGCGCCCCGACGCTGTCACCCGCGAGCGCCGATAGCGCCGGATCCGTCGACGCCGCAACTCGAACCCTTTGGGCACCAGTGTTAGTGCGCGGGTCTGAATCCATCAGCCCCTCTACATCGGTCAAAATAATGAGCAAATCTGCCTCAATCAGATTGGTCACTAAGGCCGCGAGGGTGTCGTTATCGCCGAAGCGAATTTCATCCGTAGCCACGGTGTCGTTTTCATTTATCACGGGCACCACACCCAGCGAGAGCAGCTCGTTGAGGGTTGCTCGGGCATTCAGATAGCGTTGCCGATCCGCCAAATCATCATGGGTGAGCATAATCATTGCGGTACCACACCCGTGCTTACGCAGAGTGCTTTCATAACTCTGAACGAGCCCCATCTGACCCACTGATGCCGCTGCCTGCAACAGATGTACTTGTTGCGGCCGTTCGCTCCAACCCAAGCGCAGACAGCCCGCCGCTACGGCGCCAGAAGACACTAGAATTACCTGATATCCAGCTCCCGCAAGCTGGGCGATTTGGGTCGCGTAGGCATCGATTTTAGCTACCTGTAAGCCATTGTTTGGCCCGGTGAGCAACGAACTGCCCACTTTAACGACCACACGCTTACAACTGGCGAGCCGATCACGGGATCCGTTTGTGGTTTCAATCGCGGACATATACCACCTCGGTCGCCTCAGGGTCATCGAAATCGTCACTCTCGTCTGCATGTTCCGTGACTGCAGTATCACCGCGTCGCCGTTGCCGCATGCGTTCAGAGTGGGCCCAGACATCAGCACTGATCTGCTCTTCAAGCTCGGTCTGTGCGTCCGCAAAGTCTGGGTCCTCTGCTAAGCGCCGACTATGCTCCTGCAGCGACAGCATGAGGTCCTGACAAAGCTCAGGTAACCCGATATCGGCCAGCGCAGAGACCGCATAAATCGGGCGCTCAGGAAACATTTGAGCAAACTCTTCGAGCATCAGATCTAAATCTTCGGTCCCCAGCTGATCGACCTTCGACAAAGCAAGCCATATCGGCCGCCCCGACAGCGCCTCACTGTATTGCATAAGTTCAGCTTCGATCGCCAACGCATTGTCGAGCGGATCGCTGGCATCTTCTGGCGCCACATCTACCAAATGCAATAACACGCGGGTACGCGACAAATGACGCAGAAACTGCGCCCCGAGGCCAGCACCCTCAGCGGCACCAACGATCAGCCCAGGGATATCTGCCATTACAAAACTGGCGTCCGCAGCAATACGCACAACCCCGAGGCTTGGCGCTAAGGTGGTAAAGGGGTAGTCGGCGACCTTTGGATTCGCCGCCGAAACCTGGCCGATCAAAGTCGACTTCCCGGCATTCGGCAATCCTAGGAGTCCTACATCTGCCAACAGTTTCAACTGCAGGCGCAAGCGTCTGACGTCGCCTGGTTTGCCCGGAGTGGTGCGGCGTGGTGAGCGATTAGTACTGGACTTAAAGGCCGCATTGCCAAGGCCACGGCCACCACCGGCAGCTACTTTCAGGGTCTGACCGATCTGACTTAGATCGCCAACAACCTCTTGGGTCTCCTCATCCACCACCGTGGTACCCATCGGCACTTTCACATAGATCGCGTCACCAGCTGCGCCAGTTTTATTACGGCTGCCACCGCCTTGACCATTACGCGCTTGGTAAGAGGGTTGATAACGAAAATCTACCAAAGTGTTTAGTGCTTCATCAGCGATTAAGAAAACGTCGCCACCATCGCCACCGTTACCGCCATCCGGCCCGCCGCGTTCTACATATTTTTCGCGTCGAAAACTCAGGCAGCCGTTACCGCCCTTACCCGCTTGAACACGAATTGTTGCTTCGTCGATAAACTGCATGGTTGCTCTTTGACAATTACGCTGGGTATAAACAAAAAACCCCGCTTAAGCGGGGTTTTCGGAACTCATTAAACCTTGCTTTGACTCAACTTACGAGTGCAAGGCTGAATGTTGCCGCCTATTGGGCTGCTGGCACCACACTGATGGTTTTACGTCGCAGCCGGCCACGGATTGAGAATAAAACTTCACCTTCGGCTTTCGCGAACAAAGTGTGATCACGACCACAGCCAACGTTTTCACCCGGATGGAACTTGGTACCACGCTGCCGCACAATGATATTACCCGGTACTACTTTCTGGCCGCCAAATTTCTTCACGCCAAGGCGTTTCGACTCAGAATCGCGACCGTTTCGCGTACTACCGCCTGCTTTCTTATGTGCCATTTTCTTCTCTCGAGTTTCTCGGCTCTACGGCCGTCTTCTATCCTATTGCCACCAGCGTCGGGATTAAGCCGCGCTAATGCCAGTGATTTTCACTTCGGTGAACCACTGTCTGTGGCCTTGACGCTTCAAATAATCTTTGCGCCGCTTAAATTTGATAATGCGCATTTTCTTCGCACGATCAATACGCAACACCTCAGCGGTGACCTTGCCTTCGTTAACGTACGGCTCACCAACATTGACGTTATCGCCATCGGCAACCATAAGTACCCGGTCGAATACCACTTCCGCACCAGGCTCACCGTCCACTAACTCAACTTTTACAACGTCACCTTCGGAAACGCGGTGCTGTTTACCACCACTTTGGAACACTGCAAACATTATATTACTCCTAGCGCATACTGCTGACGTTTGGGCAGTCAACAGATCCCTGTTCGATGCCTTGAAAGGTAACTCAGTGTCACCTAGCCCTGCCGTAAAAGGCGCTGCATTCTACGGACAAAAACCAGCGATTACAACGCTCTGAGCCGGCTACAACACAGTCAATTGCAACATGAGGTATCACATCATCGTGACTCGCCAATTCAACCCACCACAGCCTATAATGCCCCCCTTCCAAGCGGCGCCTAGTGTAGGGTTCATCCGCTGCAATGCGAATAGCACTGGAACCCAATAAAGAGATTTCAACTTAATGAGTCAGAATTCTGCAACAGCCGTGACCACGGTAAGCCGCACAGCCGATGCAATCGCCGATCTTGGCTCTGTCTACGGTCTGGTACAGAGCGAATTCAGGGCAGTTAATCAACTAATCCCAGAGCAGTTAACCTCCGACGTCACCATGGTCGAGGACATCGGCAGCTATATCGTCGAAAGCGGGGGCAAGCGTTTGCGGCCTTTAATGGTGCTGCTGAGCAGCCAAGTCCTAGGCTATACCGGCGACCAACACGTCAAACTTGCCACCATTATCGAATTCTTACATACCGCCACGCTATTGCATGATGATGTGGTTGATCATTCTGGACTACGCCGAGGCAAACCAACTGCAAACCAAAAGTGGGGTAACGCACCAAGCGTGTTAGTTGGCGATTTTCTCTACAGCCGCGCGTTTCAGTTAATGGTGGATCTAGGTAGCCTTGAGATCATGGGGGTACTCTCCCGTGCGACTAATACCATCGCTGAAGGCGAAGTAATGCAGCTGACCAATATCGGTAACTGCGACTTAAATGAAGCCGAATACCGCGAGGTCATTCGCTGCAAAACTGCCCTACTGTTCGAAGCCGCCAGCCATACTGGGGCGCTACTGGCGAGCCAACAAGTCTCTCAAATCGCTGCAGGGCAAATCGAGTCCATGCGTCGGTTTGGCCTGCACTTCGGTCTGGCCTACCAACTGCTTGACGACTGGCTAGACTATCGTGGCAATAGCGAATCCATGGGTAAAAACGTCGGTGATGACCTAGCGGAAGGTAAGCTGACCCTGCCGCTGATCTATGCGCTGGAAAATGCAGATGCTACTGATCAAGCGATGGTGCGCGACGCAATAGACAGCAAAAACGTCGACATGCTTGGCGATATCTTACGCATCGTTGATCAATGCGGCGCACTGGCCTACACCAGAACTTGCGCGCAACGAGAGATCGAGACCGCACTGCACTACTTGAATCAAATTCCCGACAACGACTACCAACAGGCTCTTATGCAGCTCAGCCACTACAGCTTGTCGCGGCTCGGCTAAGTCATGCTATAGATTCGATACGCCGACTACAAAAATTAGCGCGATCGCTATTGGCACCGGCCAGCGAATCAGCGTTCGCCATGCAAACCAGCCAGAGCTCTCGGTCAAATTCAGTTCTTGTCGGGCTATGTCCGGAGCAACAAACCAGCCCGCAAACAGAGCAATAAATAAGCCCCCTAACGGCAACAACATTTGGTTTGCGAAGACATCGAGCAACGTGTTGATATC
>MDTB01171138.1_pt1 | contig 11570 bp, 14 predicted proteins | sample 811161 | NCBI WGS metagenome assembly MDTB01 (sample SAMN05326650, study PRJNA326480) | marine metagenome | isolation source: seawater | place: Mediterranean Sea | collected 2009
AACTATTTGCGAAGCAAAAAAATGAAGATGAAGTATTAGAATACTACGTTTACGGGAAAAATTGATAAATACTTTTAGAGCTTAACTATCTTATTATTAATGAACAATTTAATAATAATATTAATATTAGCAATTATATCATGTACTTTCGCTTTTTCACAAAATTTACCATCAAAAATAAATAATTTTAGAAAGCTAAAACCTCTTAAATTTAGCAATGATGATTTGATTACATCTTTGACGATTAATACAGCAATAGCAACAACTGCTCATTTTAAAGGGCAAAAAAGTTTGACAAATTACGGTTTAGTGAATGCATGGGTATTAGGAAATGTTTTACTAACATTAGGTGGTTTAAAAGCATGGTCAATCTGTGTTTTATATTATGTTATTGGAACATACGTTACAAAAGTTAAAATGGATGAAAAAGAAAGAGCTGGTATTGCTGAAAAAAGAAAAGGAATGAGAGGCCCAGAAAACGTTTGGGGTTCAGCAGCAACAGCAGCAATTTGTTGTTTGTTGATGGGCCACGGATTTAATGATAATTTACTAAAACTTGCTTATGTTTCATCATTAGCTACAAAAGCTAGTGATACAACAGCATCTGAAATTGGAAAAGCTTATGGTAAAAACTGTTACCTTCTTACAAACTTTGAAAAAGTTCCACCTGGTACAGAGGGGGCTGTAAGTATTGAAGGAACAATTGCCGGTATAATTGGTAGTATTTTGATTGGATTTTATGGTGTAGAAATTGGATGGGTCGAAGATTGGAACCAATTTCTTGCAGTAATACTGTCATCATTTGTCGCAACCACAATTGAAAGTTTACTGGGAGCAACTATTCAAAATGATAAAATGTTTACCAATGAATTTTTAAATTTTATAAATACTCTGGTAGGTTCGATTGTTTCTGTTTTATTGACTAAAATGGGAGGTAAACCTTAACGATTTTTCCATTCAGATTTATTCCACAAGATTTCGCAACTCTCCAATAAGCATTTTAATTTATCTTCTTCAAGTTCTTTTAATGACTTGTATTTTTTGCCATCAATTTCTTTATGCATTGTACTATTATCAAATGATGGATTAATAGTATTAGGGTTAATACGATCCGATGAACTTAAAATTATAAGAAATTTAATAATATCAGCCATTTTTTTTGCTCCATCTTGAGATTTTTCTTCTTTTTCAGGTGAATCAAATATTGATTCATTAAGTTTTAAATCATCTTCACTTTCTTTTTTAATTTCATCTGCTTTTACTGGCTCTGCTTTTACTGGCTCTGCTTTTACTGGCTCTGCTTTTATAAGCTCTTCATTTACTGGCTCTACTTTTACTAGCTCTTCTTTTACTGGTTCTGCTTTTATAAGCTCTACCGGCTCTGCTTCAACTTGGTCTTTTTTTGAGTTTTGTTCTGTTATAAAACTAAAGTTTTCCTCAACAGAGTTACCTCCTACAAAATTTTTCAAATTTAAATATATATTTTTTGATTCCATATAAATAGTTTTAGATAAAAATTTATAAATAAATTCACTTTTTGAATCATATTAGACTAACAACCAAATCATTTGCAAACATTCACGAAGTGAATGAATACTACGTTTACGGGAAAAATTGATTAAAATATATAAACAATGGATTAATTTTTAGTTAATGACACTAAACTTAGTTATTTCTGAAGATGAATATCCACACATTTTTAAAATTTATAAAAAAGATAGAGATAAGAAACTAGAAGAGGTTTTTAAAACAGGATACAATATTCACTTTCCAAATGTACAAGACCACAATAAACAAATAGAATATCATATGATTCTAAAAAGTATAGAAGATATGAAATCATCAGCATTAAATGATAGTTCAATGGGAATGGATTCTAAGCTAGAAGATTTATTACAATCTATTCAAAAATTAACAGGGATAGGTAATAATTCAAGCAAGAAAGGAGAAGTAGGTGAAAACATGTTAGAAGAAATAATAAATCAAAGATATGGAGATATATTTTTTGAAAACAAAGCCAAAACTCCTCATAGTGGAGATGCTTGGTTACATCTACCAGATAAGAAAGTAATTATGTTAGAAAGTAAAAATTACAACTACAGAATAAATAAAGATGAGATAGAAAAGATGGAATGTGATATGAAAACAAATCATATTAGATTTGGAGTATTTGCATCATGGAATTCAACAGTTCAAAGTAGGAAGGATTTAGATATTCATAGTTTTACACATAATGGAGAATCATACATTATAATAGTAATTTCAAATTTAGCTACTGACATAATAAAATTAGATTTATCAATACAAATAATTAGAAAACTTTCTGAATATTTCCACGAGATGAGGAAATTCCCTTGGATTATTAATGATATAAAACAGAATTTAAATAATCTTGATAAAATAATACAAAAGAATTATCAATTAAGAGATGGTTTTTATTCTATGAGTAATTCTGTAAGGAATTCAATGGATATGTTTTATTCACAATTAAGAGATTATCAATATGAAATTAATAAATGTTCACAAGAAATTATTGATAAGATAAATTCTACAATGGATGAAAGTATGAAAGATAATAATGATTATAATATTCCGGATATGAATATATTATCTGACTTTCAAGATAATTCCAAATTATTTCCGATAATGACTCAGATTCTGGATGTATTTTGTAAATTAGAAATTTCACTTGTAAAAGACTCTGATAATATAATGCTGATATTTAGAGGAGAAGAAGAAATTGGTCACTTAAAAATTCAGAAGAAAAAAATAATAATTTTTATAAACAAATTTAATATTACGTTAGATCTTGATAGTAATAATTATTCTGATAGTTTACAAGTTTTGCCTAATATTTGTAAAAATATATAAAAGTATTTTTTTCTAAGTTGATTTATATGTATTCAAAATTAATAATTCCAATAATTGTATTTATTTTTATATATTGTGTTAAAAAAGAATATGATCTTAACAAAGAAAAAAAGCCAGTAAAAATTAGAGAAAATATGGATAGAGTATGTTCATCAATATATGGACCTAATCATCCAAAGTGTAAGGCATCAGATCGTACTCATGTAAAACATGTTGGTTACTTCAAAATTAACACTGTTAAATATCCTGTGTTAGATATTGTTAATAATGATAATAAAATTAGATACCTATTACTAAATAATAAATTCTACAAGTTTAAACAAAAGTATTGGCATAGAGGACATTATTTTAGCAAACACTTATCTTATAATGAGAACATACCTTATTCATTTATTTCAAATTATACATTTAGAGGTATACTTGTTAATGAGCCAACACAAAGAAAACTCTATGCTTTTGGTAAAAAAATTAATAATGTGAACTATAAATATATGTTATTTAGAAGTAATAATGGTAAACTTCAGTATGCATATTCGATACCATACAGACCTAAAATGTTAAACGGAGATAGTATATTTGTAAGAAACCAAGTATCAACATTTGGTCCTTTTATTTTCTTTAAAAATAATTAGATTTGATAGCTTTCCTAACGTCTGACTTAATATTTCTTGAATGAAAAATCTCATCCATTTTACAATTCGGATATTCCAAGTTTCCTAATAACCAATCAAATTTGGTATCATTTAAAATTAATTTTGACATAATGTTTGCTCTAATATAATGAAACCTTGAAGTAGCTATATATACTTTATTTAATTCTTTATTTTTTAACCAACTCTTAAAAAATAACAAATTCTCTGCAGTATTTTTTGCTTTGGTGTCTAATTCAAAGTTCCAATTTTTTCTATTTTTAATTTTACTTTTCATCAAATCTGCTTCACAAGTTTGATCAATGCTTTCCAACTTATTTTTAATTCCTCCTGTTAAATACCAAGTAATTTTTGTATCTGGAGGTTGACTTTTAGCAAAATTAAGAGCTGTATTTAATCGATCATCTAATATGTCTTCCATATGTGATCCTAAAACCATTATTACAATGTTTGATTTAGAGGCTGTAATACAAAGTATTGAATATATTAATACTATAAAAAGAACGAAAATTCTATATTTTAACATTAATTGAAGCTAATTACTTATGATATTTTAGATTCAATTTTAAACGACTAATTCATTTTTTTTACTCATTTCAGAGGATATTTTAGTAAACAATACTTTAATTATATAGGATTCATCAATATTAAACACACCTTGACTGGCAGCTTTATTTAGTAGTGTCCATAAGGCATTTAGACTTTGAGAAGGATTCATTTCCTCTACGGCAATAGGCTTTTTTTCATCTTCCATATATAATACATTATAATTTTTCTTTAGGTTATTAAACGAATAAATTCTAATTAAAAGTTAATTCCTAATTTAATACATTTATGGATTTATATAAACAAATTGATCAAAAATTAAAAAAAACTTTTACTGTTTTGTCTTGTAAAGATTTAATAACTAACTATGATTTTGATATTAAAAAAGAATATTTTGATATTACAAGAAGAAAATATAATAAAAAGATAATTTATAAAAACGATTTGTATGAAATAATATTAATAAAATGGGATAAAGATTCAGAAACTCAAATACATTCTCATCCCAAAAATGGATGCCTTTTGAAATTAATAAAAGGAAAGTTATTAGAAGAAAAATATATTGAGACAAATGAAGGTTTAAGATTATTTGTTTCAAATAATTTAAAAATTGGAGAAACAAATTTTATGCATGACATTATTGGTCAACATAAAATAATTGCTGTTGAAGAGAGCTATTCTATTCATCTTTATAGTCCACCTGGATTCTACAATTAAAATGGGCACTTATTGATTTCATACATAAATTCTGGTTTTTTAATATTATATCCTTTGTCCTTATTCATAAATTCTATAATAAATTTTAGAATTGTCCTTTCACCATAGTTAACAGGAGTAACATTATGCAAAATTGTTTCAGGTTTAACAATAGCTAAAGTATTAGGTTTTGGACTCAAAGAGTGTTCCTTATTATTAAATATCCATTTGAATTCGCTATCAGAATTATTATTTAAAGTTAAAACAACTTCGTATGCATCTGGGCTCAATAAAGACATGTCTTGGTGCCAGTCCATACCTTTTGATCCTGTAAAATATTTTCTGTATTCGATGGGATATGAAGGATAAGTTTTTGTAGTATGATATTTAGACTTTATGTTTTGAATAAGACTTATAAATTTATCATTCTTATAAATCATATCATAAAACTTTTGGTGAGCTTTATTTTCAAGACACAAACTAAATCTATTACTTGATCTTGGATCATCTTTTACTTCTAATTTTGATGTGTAATTTAAGATTTCTTCAAAATTATTTTTTGAAAAAAAATTTTCCTCTATCCATATTGATTTACCAAATCCTAGTTGATTTTTATAACCAAAATATTTTTGTTTATAAAATATCTTTTTAATATTTTGATCACTTTCATTTTGCATTTTAGAATATTTATATTTGTATTTTAAATATTTTTTATAAAGATCTTTTTTTTCAGACATATATACAAAGATTTAGATAAATCTTTGTAATAAGTTTTTAATCTTTGTAATAAGTTTCTAATCTTTGTAATAAGTTTTTAATCTTTGTAATAAGTTTCAATTTAGATAAATCTTTGTAATAAGTTTCTAATAAATTCACAAAGTAAATAGATTCACAAAGTGAATCTCAATAAATTCACAAAGTGAATAAATTTAGGATATTAAACCATGTATTTCCATTCTTGTTTCTGAATCTAATCTCGTATTAACACCAAAGGTAACTATAGAACCAACTATTACAGAGTAAGAAAAGATTATTAAAACTCCAGTAAATTGTATCATATAATATAAATAAATATATTTTTTTAAGAGTTTTAATCAATTACTTTTATTGTTATTCTATGACCAGATTGAGCATGACCTTGTACTGAACATAAAAAGTAAAAGGTACCTATTTTATCCATAATAGTTACAATTACTTGTAGTTTATTATCATTTATTTTTATAAGATTATTTGGTTCAGCAATTTTTTTATCATAATTATCCTTACTAACAATATTCAAATTATGTGAGTTATTAAAATCCCACCACAATACACTATCTTTTTTTACTATCATAGTAGGGTAATCTTTGTAATCATAAGGAATCATCCAGTGAATCCATGTTTCGATAGGAGTATTTGCTTTACCATTATTAAAACTTGATAATTTTTCTCTATATTTTGGTATTTGTTTATTATTTACATTAACAAATCCTTTTCTTGAAAGTAAAAATACTTTTTCTACATCAAAACCTTTAGAATTAGGGTCATGATGTTGAGCTTCTCCATGAAAATGTGGTTTTTTATCATTTGGCATATAAAATATTTTATCTTGAGGATAATCTTTCCAAGATCTATTTGAAGCTGGTAATAGACCTGGTACTACAAGATGAACAGATTTAGTTGTACTAATTTTTTTAGCATTAATTGGGTGATGAAACATAGGAGAATATTTTTTTTTTGATTTATTATCAAAAACTTCAATACCTTCTTCCGGTTCTTTTGTTGGCGTTCCTGGATTTACTTGAGTTAAATCAATTAAATTCCCTCCACCAATCATTTTTACTTTATCTTCTTTTTCAAATAATACATTTTTTAAGTAAACTAAAAAAAATCCTCCAATAAAAAAGAGTTCAAAGTCTTCCATATAAAACCTTTAGAATAAAATTTTTGAATAATTTTTACTAAAGTAAATATCTTAATAGTCTTAAAGAATAAAAATCTAAATAAATTGATGTTAGATGTAATTATTATGGAGCACCCTGTTGCAAAATTACTAATGAGTCATTTTATTAGAAAGTGTCCTAAAAAAATGATATATTTAGAGCGTCTTGTTGAAGAGTTTGATATTATTATAAAACTAAAATTTACTCACCATCTTTTATTAGTTGTTGAGTTTTTAAATTTAATCAATGAGCATACAAAAGATGTTCATCATATCATAAGAGGTTCCTCTGGTTCATCTCTAGTTTGTTATTGTTTAGGTATAACTAATATTGATCCTGTAAAACACAATATTTGTTTTTCGCGATTTTTAAACGATAAGAGAACTTCGATGCCAGATATTGATATGGATTTTCCTTATAATAGACGAGAAGAAGTATTCGAACTATTACACAAATCTTACCCAAATAAGATAGCAAGAATATCTAATCATATTATGTACAAGGAAAAGTCAGCTATGAGAGAAGCATTGAGAGAAAAAGGTTATCGTAAATTTATAAGTAGACACACTAATATAGAGAAAAAGTTTGCATCTTGGAAGGATGAATTAAAAGAAAAACAACAAAATTTACTTGGAAAATTTAGATGCTATTCTTTACACTGTGGAGGAATTGTATTTTATAAAGATGGTATTCCAGATGATATTAGACTAGAAACTAATACATTAAATCAAATAAAATATAATAAAGATGATGTAGATAAGAAAAAATTATTTAAGATAGATATACTATCTAATCGTGGTTTAGCTCAATTATTAAGTGTATCAATGAGAGACTTGGAGTCGTATCCATCAATGGATGAAAATATAACACGATTATTTAGGAAAGGAAAAAATATCGGCCTTACTTTTTCAGAATCACCAGCAATGAGAAAGCTTTTGATATCTATCCAACCAAAAAATATAGAAGATATAGCTTTTTGTTTGGCATTAGTTAGACCTGCAGCTGCACCTGATTCAAAATCAAAAGTATTGAGACAAGTTGCTAAAGGTGAAATAACAGATGCTATTATTTATGATGATGATGCTATAAAATATATTCATAATATTATTAAATGTGACAAAGGATCAGCTGATATGTATAGAAAGTCATTTTCAAAAAATAAACTAAACAAGATTGAGTATTTTAACGTAATGTTAGATCAATTTGGTTATGACGATAACAAAAAAGATAGTATTAACAAAAATCTGAATGCTTTGAGAAAATATAGTTTTTGTAAAAGTCACGCACTTTCATATGCACAATTAGTTTGGGGATTGGCTTATCAAAAAATTTATAATCCAAAGAAATTCTGGTTATCAAATTTAAATCATTGTCATTCTATGTATAGGAACTGGGTTCATTATTGTGAAGCTAAAAAAGTTGGAATAAAGGTAACACTTGGTCGTAAACCTTGGATTCTAAAAGATGATACTTTAATTTCTGTCTATAAAACAAAAAAAAATAAGAAGCCTACATATTTATCAAATTTAACTTCTGAAGAGCAATATAGTCAATATGGTTTTTGGACTGATAAAAAGTTTCTACCAAACATGTATTGTGAAGTTGACCTAAATAAAACAAGATTAGGATACAAGTGTAAATTCAGATGTTTAATTGCTGCTGGAAGAAAATACAGAGACTGTACATTTATAACATTAGGATATGCAAATGGAAAATATCTTGATTGTACAATAAATAAGAAAGTAAATTATTGGTTTGATGGAATGGAAGGTGAAGGATATATTCGTGGATATTTAAATGTTTATCCTGTAAATTTTAAAGATAATGCATTACGATTGGATGCAATTAGTTACAAGTTTTTTAAAATTTAATAGTAAACTGTTTCAATTCTACCAAATTTACCAGGACTTAATTCATATCTATAATGAACATGAGGAGGAATATATTTATTTTTCCAAGGTACAATATAACCACTACCTTTTAATAATTTTAAGGTAGCAATACCTTTACTATCAGACATAACAACGCCAGAATTAGAGTAGTCACCATAAGCTTTCCAAACAATGTGATGATTACTGTCTAGTTTTTTAGCAGCCCAGTATAATACTTTTGTATTTGGTGGAACTCTTATTTTAACTGTATCGTTTTGAAATTTATTTTTTTTCAAAGGGATAACAGCAGAAGGAATTACAGTCTTACCTAAAAATGGTAATTGTACATCTCTTTTCATTAATTTAAAACTAGCTAAGGCAATTATAATATAAATTATTTTATCAATGTTAGTTTGACTACCTAAAAGATTATCAAGATAATTTTTAAACATTTTTACCAAGTTCATATCAAATGCTGTTAAACCCCAATTTAAAGCACCAATAATTACTAAAGATAGAGCCATTTTTTGAACAAAAAATTTTCCCATATAAATGAATTTAGATTTATTTTCATTAAAGAATATACATATATGATTCACGAAGTAAATTTATTTAAAGAAAATGTAGAATTATTAATAATAATGAACGAAGTCAAATTAAAAGGAAAGGTCGAATGGTTTGATGAGAAAAAAGGGTTTGGAGTAATACACTACAAAGAACAAGATAGTGATGCAACAAAAGAATATTTTGCACACCATTCAGAAATTAATGTAAACAATAGTGTCTTTAGAGCATTATATGTAGATGAAATTGTAGAATTTATTCATTTTTATAATGAAAATAAAAAGAAACTTGTGGCAACAAAAATTACTGGTGTAGATGGAAACAAGTTAAAATGTGAGAATAATACAAAAAAAGAAGGTGGATTTCAAAAGAAAACAAAGAAGAAACCAAAAAACACTGAAAGTTTTGAACCAGATCATAGCCCACCAGATCTGAGAGTATATGTAGAAGATGGTACAAAAGATATTTATCCGAGAAATTACGATGAAAGAGATGTAGTTTTGATAAGTAATATGTTTAATGATTTTAAAGCATTTGAAATGTATGACAAACTTTTAGAAGAAATAAAAACAACAGGTAGCGAGGAAGAAGTATGGAAATTATGGCATGGAGATACTCATTATATTGCAGATGACAGAAGACCAGGATGGAAGGAAAAATGTCCCACATTCTGTATGGTTGTTGATAGAGTAGCAAAGTATTTTGAAATGGATGTAAAAGCAACTAGATTTAACTGGTATAGAGATGCAAGTGAATGGAAACCTTACCATCATGATGCTGCAGCAATAGATCCAAAAAAAGCAAAAACTCAAAATTTAACAGTAGGTATTTCATTTGGTTCTGTTAGAGATGCAGCTTTTCAACATGCTAAAGATAGAACAGTAGTATCAATTCCATTAAGTGATGGAATGATTTACACATTTGGAAATAAAGTTAATTTGGATTGGAGACATGGAATACCTCAAATACAAAATCCAAAAGAAACTGATAAAGGAAGAATTTCAGTTATCTTATGGGGTAAGAATTCGCAAGATTTAAATGTATAATTTTTTTATCTAAAAGTTTGTATATATGGAAGGTCTTAAACCATTAGATGATAAAATTGGAGGAGTTATAGAAAATTTTGGATGCGCCTGCAATTCTAACACATCTTTTTCAGATAATAACTTGGCTGATTATTTAACTTCATTTGGGACAATGTATGATGAATCAAATGAATCAAATTTAATTGAAAACTTCAAAGTAAATAAAGAAGAATTCACTAGTGACGATAATATTGAAGACAATGATTCAGTTGATAATGTATCAAATCTTGAAAAAGAAGTAAGCTTTAAAATGAATGAACTTGAAGAAATTTTTAGAACAAAAGATTCTGAATTAATCTTACAATTTTTAGAAGACTTAAAAGTTCGTACAACAAAATCATTAGATTCAAATATAAGTGGAAAAATACAAGCAATAGAGACAACCAAAGAATACATTGAAAAACTTAAAGATGGAAATCCAACTGGATTAATTAAATTTGAAAAACTTTTAGAACAATATCTATCTAATCCAAATATAACTAACACAGTATCTGATGCAGTTCCTGTTACATATGAACAACGTATTGGAGATGAAAAGAAAAAAATTATAATTAAATTAAAATTATTTATAAGTGATTATGAAAACCCTACAAGTTCAAAGTTTGAAGAAGTTAAAACAGAATATGATAGTTTATTTGAAGCATTGAATGATGGTGATTTACAAAACAATGAACAAGTGGGTACCAAATTTTCTAATATTAAAACTCTGTTTACTAATTTAAAATCAAAGATTCAAAGTAGTAAGAGTGAAGTTTATAATGATCTTGATAAATTTAATCACAATAGTAGTCAATATAAAGTAGAAAATGAAGATGGTACCATAATTTATAATACTAAAAAATTAGCAGAAGATCTAAAGCTACATATAAACGGTATTAGTTTCTTTAAGAATAAAACTATTGAGAGCATGACAAATATTGGAAAAACTAGTGTTATTTTTTGTTTACTAATAATTATGATTAGTGTTTACATGTTTATGAAAATAATATCAAAAAAAGACTAAAATCATTCAAGTTTTTTAATTTTTAAATATTGATCAGAAATTTTCTTTGCTAATTTTCTAGTTTGACATTTCAACATGTATTTATCTTTACTTAAAGTTAGAAAATCCTCATTGTATCCTTCTAAAGAATCTTTTTTAACATTTTTTAAAAATAATGTATCTAATTCATAATGTAAATAAATTATAAATTTATATGTAATTTCACTATCGAGTATGTTCTTATTCTCACTAATAAAGTTAATAAGTAACGTTTCGAATATTGGATTATCATTTATTACTAAATTATCTATATAATTTGATATTGTTAAATTATAAAGATATATAATATTATCCATATAAAAAATTGATATTTTAATTTTTAC
>MDTB01027918.1_pt1 | contig 11568 bp, 12 predicted proteins | sample 811161 | NCBI WGS metagenome assembly MDTB01 (sample SAMN05326650, study PRJNA326480) | marine metagenome | isolation source: seawater | place: Mediterranean Sea | collected 2009
AAAGAAGATGCTTAAAAATAGAATTATACCTTGTTTAGATGTAAAAAATGGTCGTGTTGTTAAAGGTATAAACTTTGTTGATCTAAAAGACGCAGGAGACCCTGTAGAACAAGCCAAAATTTACAGTGATGGTGGAGCAGATGAAATTTGTTTTTTAGATATTACTGCTTCAAATGAAAACAGAGATACTATTTATGATGTTGTTAAGAAAACTTCAAAAAAATGTTTTGTTCCTTTGACTGTAGGAGGTGGCGTAAGAAGTGTTGAGGATATAAATAAATTACTTAATTGTGGGGCTGATAAAGTTTCAATAAACACTGCGGCAGTTGAAAATTCAAAAGTAGTTTTTGACAGTTCAAAAAAATTTGGGTCACAATGCATTGTTGTTGCAATAGATGCCAAAAAAAATGGAGACAAATGGGAAGTATTTACTCATGGAGGAAGAAATAATAGTGGTATTGATGCCTTAGAGTACGCCAAACAAATAGAAGAAAACGGCGCAGGAGAATTATTAGTAACTTCAATGGATAGAGATGGGACACAAGTTGGTTATGATATTGATCTTATGTCTAAAATTTCATCTAAAGTAAATATTCCCATAATTGCATCCGGTGGAGTTGGTAATTTAGATCACCTAGTTGATGGAATAAAATTAGGAAAAGCCAGTGCAGTTTTAGCAGCTTCTATATTTCACTATGGAAAACACTCGGTAAAAGAAGCCAAGGATTATTTGGACTCAAAAGGAATACCTGTTAGAATTTGATATGCTTAATACTTTAGAAAGCTTATTTAATCTTGCAAGAGAGCGGAAAAAAACTCCAGTGGATGGTTCTTACACAAATAAATTACTTAGTGATAAATCTTTGAGTAAAGAAAAGGTTTTAGAAGAAATTAATGAACTTATAGAGGCAGTCGAAAAAAATTCAAATAAAATTCATGAAGCAGCTGATGTTTTCTATCATTTGATAATGTATTTAGAGGCAAATAATGTAAAAATCGAAGATGTAATGGAAGAACTTAATAAAAGAAAAAAATGAGTTACGATGATAATAATATTTTTGCTAAAATCTTAAGAGGCGAGATTCCTTGTAAAAAAATTTACGAGGACGATCACGTTTTGTCATTTTATGATATTACACCACAAAAAAAAATTCACGCGCTGGTAATACCTAAAGGAAAATATATTGACCTTGATGATTTTAGTCAAAAAGCTTCTCCAGAGGAGATGGTAGGTTTATTAAAGGGTATAAGTTTAGTTGCAAAAAAGTTAGGTATATCGGTAGATAATGGCAAAGGCTATCGAGCTTTAGCTAATATTTCTGAACACGGAGGTCAAGAAGTACCTCATTTACATTTTCATTTGTTTGGAGGTGAAAAAGTTGGAAAGATGGTGGTGTGAGTAACAAAGTTGAAAGAAATTACTTAGAAATCAATTCACTTAAAGACTTAAAAAAATCAAAATCTTCTCCGGATGACTGCTTAATTGATCTTAGTGATCCAGCAGATTTTCAAATTAATAAGTTTTTTTATAAAAATATTGGTAAAGAGCATAGATGGACTGATCGATTAGTTTGGACAGACAAGCAATGGATGGAATATATTTCTAATCAAAAAGTAAAAACTTATATTCTTAAAAAAGCTGATGATATGGCTGGATATTTTGAACTTATTTTCCACATGGAAAAAAAAGAGACAGAAATTGCTTATCTGGGTTTACTAAAAGGATACCAAAATAAAAAATTAGGTTCTTTCCTTTTGACATCAGCTATAAAAAATTCATTTTTAGATGATACAAATAGAGTCTGGGTACATACTTGTTCCTTGGATCATAAGCATGCACTAAATAATTATATCTCAAGGGGTATGAAAATTTACAAAACCGAGTCAGTCTTAATTTAATTCTGTTTAGGTAAAATAAATAAATTACTATTTAATTCTTGATTTTTTTTAACCGAAGCTAAAAATGTAATGCTAAGATTTTGATAAATGTCCGTAGTCTGCCAACCGATGAGATCAAGAGTCTTATTATCAAAAAAAATGTTAACTTCAAAATCATTTTCAAAAAATTTAAAATTTACAAACTGGTCATCTAAAATTCTTTCATCTAATGTTTTTAGTTTATTGATTAAAAAATTTTTATTCAAAATTAAATTTAATGGAGTTCGCTTAAGTGGATAAAGATAATAGCTCTTGTCAGTTTTAATAACTATGGATTTTCCGTTGGAAACCAAAATTTTATTATTTTCTAGGTTATACTTACAAAATATTTTTTGCGGATATAAAATAGCACAACGACCACTTTCTGTTTTACCATTAACATTTTGTTCAAAACTAAATGTTAAATTATCAGTAGCTTTTAAATTTTGAATAATTTTTCCTTTAATATTTGCTGAAGCTTCAGCCAATGAAAATAAAAGAAATAAAAAAATTAATTTATTTATCATTAAAGAACATCACGTTTCCCTACATGATTGGCTTTACTAACAATTCCCTCTTCTTCCATCATATCAATTATTCTTGCTGCTCGATTATACCCAATTTGGAGTTTTCTTTGTAAAAAAGATGTTGACGCTTTTCCCTCGGATTTAATAATACCTACAGCTGCTTGATAAAGCTCATCTTTATCATTAAAATTTTTAGATCCATCGCCAATTTCTTTTTCATCTGCATAATTTAAAATTTCATCAACATAATCAGGTTCTGCTTGAGATCTTAGAGAGTCGTTTATATTTTCAATCTCATTATCTGACACAAATGGCGCATGTATTCTTATAACTCTGTTAGCAGATGACATATATAACATATCACCTTTACCTAGTAATTGTTCAGCACCTTGTTCTCCTAAAATAGTTCTGCTGTCTATTTTAGATGTAACCTGAAAAGATATTCTTGTAGGAAAATTTGCTTTTATTGTCCCTGTTATTACGTCCACACTTGGTCTTTGAGTAGCCATGATAATGTGTATTCCAGCTGCTCTTGCCATTTGAGATAATTTCTGAATATAATTTTCAATTTCTTTTCCTGCTAAAAGCATTAAATCTGACATTTCATCAACTATTACAACGATATAAGGCATCGGTAATTTATGTTTTGAGTTATATCCGTCAATATTTCTCACACCTTCCTTGGTCATTAACCTGTATCTATTTTCCATTTCCTTAACCACCCAACCTAAAACAGAAGCCGCTTTTTTAGCCTCGGTAATAACAGGGCACAATAAATGTGGCACACCCTCATAAGCTGATAATTCAAGCATCTTAGGATCAATCAAAATAAACTTACATTTTTCTGGAGTGTGTCGATAAAGAAGAGATAATATTATTGTATTAATACAAACTGATTTTCCTGAACCTGTTGTTCCAGCTATTAGTAAGTGAGGCATCGACGATAAATCACCAACTATTGGATTTCCTGATATATTTTTACCTAATGCTATTGGTAACTTTATTTCTTTTTTTTTAAAGTCAGGATTATTAAAAATTTCACTTAAATAAACATTTTCTCTTGATATATTTGGTAATTCAATTCCAACAGTATTACTACCTGGGATTATTGAGATTCTAGCTGACTCAGAACTTGTATTTCTAGCTATATCATCCGAAAGATTTATAATTTTAGATACTTTCACCCCAGCCGCTGGTTCAAATTCATTAAGAGTAACAACAGGTCCATGACTAACTTTTTTGATTTTTCCATTTACACCAAAGTCCAATAATATTTTTTCCAAAAAAACTGGATCATTTAACTGATTTTTTCCAGATTCTTCTCTCTCTTTTTTTGAAGGTTGTTTAAGCAAATCCAAGCTAGGTAATTTAAATTTTAATTTTTCTTTTTTTTGAATTTCATCAGCTTTTATAAAAGGCAGGTCTTCTTGAATTAAATTTTTAATTTCTTCTTGTGGAATATATTCATCAATTAATTCACTTTTATCGGTATAATTTTTTTCTTTTTTAGTAAATAAATTTACCGTTTTTAAAAAAGTTATAAACTTTTTTATGCTAAAATTAATACTCATTAAAAATAATCCGAAAATCGTAATAACCAATAAATAGTAAGCAATAGTCTCATTAAATAAAATTAAATTTCTAAATATATTTTCACTTAAATAATTTCCAACAAAACCTCCATTGCCATTTATAAAAAGAACAAAAGTACTGTTGTAAAAATAACTAAAAAATAAAGACCCAAAAATTGAGTAAAGAATTGAATAAAAAATATTTTCAATGATTAAAAAAAAATCTTTACTAGTCATCATATTTAAACCAGTAAAAATAAGTGTAATTGAAAATAAATATGAGATTAAACCAATGGATTGGAAAAAAAAGTCTGAAATATAGCTTCCTCTGAAACCAAGTAAATTCTTAATTTCTGTGTTATCGGGAAATATAAAATTAGGATCTTCTGGAGAATAAGATATCAATGAGATTAATAAGATTACTCCTATAAAAGAAATTAAAATCCCAAATATTTCTGTTAATCTCTTTGCCATAAAAAGTAAGGCAGTATCACTAATTTTTTTTATATCCATATAACTGAATCAAATATAACACTTTGTATCATCTAATTTTTATTGTTAAAATTAATTTTATTATGAAAGTATGTATAATTGGAAATAGCTTGACAAGCTTGGCACTAGCAAAAGGTCTAATTAATAGAGAAATATTTGTAGATGTTCTGCGTACCAAAAAAATTGTACCGTTAGATTCAACGCGCACTTTGGGAATTTCAAAAGCAAACATTGAATATTTTAATAAAAATATATCAAATATAAATAAAATATTGTGGCAAATTAATAAAATAGAAATTTATTCCGAAAATTCCAATAATAACAAGATCATTGAATTTGAAGACAAAAAAAAAAATCTTTTTTGTATTTTGCAAAATCAGAAAATTATTAAACAGTTAACATTAGAATTAAAAAAAAATAAATTTTTAAAATTTAAAAAAAATACTAATTATAAAAATTTAAGCAAAAGCAGATATGATTTAATAATTAATTGTGATTTTAAACATGAAATTACCAATAAGTTTTTTTCAAAAAAAATTACCAAAAAATATAATAGTATTGCATACACCACAATTATTGATCATAAAAAAGTATCTCGTAATAGTATAGCTAAACAAATTTTTACCAATTTAGGCCCGCTAGCTTTTTTACCAATATCAAACAAAAGAACGTCAATTGTATATTCTGCGAGAATTAAAAATCACAATATTGATTTAGATATCAATAATTTAATCAGAAAATTTAATACAACATATGTAATAAAAAAAATAAATAAAATATCAAAATTTGATCTAAAATCTCTTAATCTAAGAAAATATTATTTTGATAACATACTCGCGTTTGGTGATTTATTGCATAAGATTCATCCTTTAGCAGGACAAGGCTTCAATATGTCTATAAGAGATATCAGAGAATTATTGAGAATTATTGATGCTAAGATTGAACTTGGGTTACCAATCAATAAAAGTGTGTGTTTTGAATTTCAAAAAAATACAAAAAGTAAAAATTTAATATTTTCTGAGGGGATTGATTTTATTTATGAATGTTTTAATTCTGAAAACAAATTAAAAAGTGAATTAATTGATAACACTGTAAAATTTATAGGAAAAAATAGTTTAATAAATAAATATTTTAAAAGATTAGCTGATGTAGGTATATAATTTTAAATTACTGAAGTGTGGTATTATCAAATAAATCGTATGTATATGTATTTAAAATTTCAGCAATTTTTGTTTTCCTAATATCTAGATTTTTAGTCTCTAATAAAACTTGTTTTTCCTCTAAACTGAATGGTGAAGTCATTGCAAGAGCGTTAATTGTTTCATCTAGACTTTGCTTCTCAAGAGCTTTCCAATTAATCATAAAACCTCTTTTTTCAAATAAAGTTTTCAAATCTTTAAATATAATTTCTAAATCCGAAAATTTTAAATCCTCTTTATTATCCTCTAGATCATGCAAATAATTTTGAAAGTTAACTTCGCATTCTCTGTATTTTTTATTCGTTTTAATTTCTTTTTTAATCTCAAATCTTATTATACCTTTTAATTCAATTAAATATCTCCCTTCATCAGTATCTTTGAAGCTGGTTATTTTTCCTAAACAACCAACTTTATGTAAATCAGAAGATTGAGAATTATCATAATTTATTGTATTTTTTGGTTGAACCATACCAATAAATTTTTCAGCTTTCATAGAATCATTCACCATTTCTGTATATCTTGGTTCAAAAATGTTTAAAGGAACTGTAGTTTTTGGAAAAATAATAAAATTGCTTAAGGGGAAAACAGGTATTATTTTTGGAAGTTTCATATTTTAATAAGTTATATAATAATAATAAATATTTAAAGATAAAATAAATGATTATTTGGCTTGCTTCTTATCCAAAAAATGGAAATACTTGGTTAAGATCTTTGATAAGTGCATATTATTATACTAATGATGGTTTTTTTTTAGGTGATCAAAATTTACAAAATATTCAGCAATTTCCTGTCAAAAAGAATTTAGAGGAATTTAATTATAATCCCAGAAAACCAGGAGATACAATAAAATTTTGGGTTGCAGCTCAAGAAAAAATTAATGCGGATAAAAAGATTAGATTTTTTAAAACACACAATGCCCTGATGAAATTTGGTCAACATAGCTTCACAAATACTAAGAATTCACTTGGAGCAATCTATATTGTTCGCGACCCTCGTAACGTTCTAGACTCTATGTCAAGGCACTTTCAGATCAATCACGATGATGCTTTAATTGCAATGCAAGATGAAAAAAATTTTACATATGATTTTAAGAAAAAAGGAGATTATAGCGATTATCAATTTATTAGTTCTTGGGAACAAAATTATTTATCGTGGAAAAATAACAAATTAATTCCTATAAAATTTGTGAGGTATGAAGATTTATTAAAAGAAACATTTTTAGTCTTTAAAGAGATAATTGAATTTATAGATAAATTAATAAATAATAAAAAAGGTTTTAATCGAGAAAAAGCAAAAAACTCTGTAAAAAGCACCTCATTTGAAAATTTAAAAAAAATAGAGGAAAAAATTGGTTTTGGTGAATCGATAATTGCACGTAATAATAAAAAAAGAATACCCTTTTTCCACTTAGGACCAAAAAACAATTGGCAAAAAAATTTTGATAGTAAATTTATTGAAAAATTAAATTATATTTTTGAAAAAAATCTAATTGAATTGAATTATTAGTAATTTTAATTTCTTGAAAAAAAAATTTACTTCTTTATATTAAGATAGTTTTGCGGGCGTAGCTCAGTGGTAGAGCGTCTCGTTGCCAACGAGAAGGTCGAGGGTTCGAGCCCCTTTGCCCGCTCCAATTTTTAATTATGAATGATTTATTAGATAAAAAATGTGTTCCTTGTGAAGGAGGTGTTCATCCTTTTGATATTTCTGAAATACATAAGTATCAAAAAAAAATAGATGGATGGGATGTAGCTCAAAATAAGGATGAAAACTACATGTTAGAAAAAAGATTTAAGTTTAAAAATTTTTTAGAAAGCCAAAAATTTGTTAATGAAGTAGGAAAAATTTCCGAAGAAGAGGGCCATCACCCGGATATTATATTTGGGTGGGGATATGCTCAAATAAATATTACAACACATGCAATCGAGGGATTATCTGAAAACGATTTCATATTGGCAGCTAAAATTGACCAAATAAACTAATGCCTGAAATGTCTTGTTTCAGAAAAAATTAAAACAGTGTTTGTATCATTTGCAAATTTGATTATCTCTTTGTCTCTTATTGAACCAGCCGGCTGAATAACCGCATTTACTCCAGATTGAACAAGTTTTTCGATACCATCTATAAAAGGAAAAAAAGCATCTGATGCAGCAACCACATCCTTTTCATATTTCAAAAATTTATTCATCTTATCAATTGCAATTTGACAACTATCCAATCTACTTGGTTGACCTGAACCTATTCCAATAGTTGATTTATCACTTGCAAGAACTATTGCATTTGATTTTACAAAACGACATACATTGAATGCGAATATTAAATTATCAAATTGTGATTTAGAAGGTTTTCTTTTTGAGACGATTTTAAATTTTTTTTTTGAAAAAAGTCTGTTATCTTCAGATTGAAGTAATGTAAAATTATCAATCGAGTATGATTTAAAGATTTCACCAAATGAGATATTTGATGAGTCTATAAGTCTAAGATTTTTCTTAAGCTTCAATATCCTAAGTGCATTTTTATCAAATCCATTAGCTATTATTACTTCAAGAAATTTTTTTTTCAATTCGAATGCAATTTTTTGAGTAATTTTATAATTACAAGAAACAATACCACCAAACGCGCTTATAGGATCACATCTTAAAGCTGAATTTAAACTGTTTAAATTATCTCTAAGAGTGGAAGCACCACAAGGATTTCCATGTTTTATAATTACAGTGCCAGTATTTTTCGGAAAAGACCTTGAAATTGTTAGGGCCGTAAAGATATCACTATAATTGTTATAACTTAAAGTTTTTCCGTATAATTGCTTTATTTTATTATTCTTATTTTGTGAATAAAGAGCACTATCTTGATGTGGATTTTCTCCATATCTCAAATTTTCTACTAAGCTTGAGTAAACAATTCTTTTTTTTGGGAAATTTATATTAGCATTTTTATTTAAATAATTAAGTATAATAGCATCGTAGTAAGCGCTTTCTGTAAAAGCAAGTCTGGACATTTTTTCTCTAAACTTTAAGGAAGTACATCCTTTGTTTTTTTTTAGTTCACGAATAAGTTCTGAATATTGTTCATTGGATGTGATAACTGTAACGTCATTATAATTCTTAGCTGCTGCCCTAACCATTGTTGGTCCACCAATATCTATATTTTCTATTATTTTTTTGTGATTATTAGTTTGCTCCAAAGTTTTTTCAAAAGGATAAAAATTTACAATTACTAAATCTATATTATCAAAATTATTTTTTTTTAAGTCTTTAAGATGTGATTTGTTATCTCTTTTGCTTAATATCCCGGCATGTATTTTTGGGTGTAAAGTTTTCACCCTACCATCAAGTATTTCTTTGAAACCAGTAAAATCTGAAACTTCTAAACATTTAAATTTCAGTTCTTTGATTTTTTTAAATGTTCCTCCAGAGCTAATTATTTTAATATTATTTTTTTTTAATTCTACTAATAAAGGTTTTAAATCAGTTTTATCAGATAGTGATATGAGGGCTGATTTAATTTTTTTTACTGTATTTTTCTTATTTCCCATTTAATTCTTTCTTCATCACAATTAGAAATTCCTGATATAAAAAAATTTTGATTTTCAGTATATGAATTTTTGTTACCGAAGTATAAGCCATTATCAATATTAATTTCATAATTTTTACATGTAAATCTCCAACCTTCATCCTTTAATTCTATTAAAATTGATTTATTATCCTGTGTTTTCATTAGTTTAACATTCGGTTCCAAATGAAATCTAATTTCAAACTTATAACTATAATTTGTTTTTTTCTTTATTATTTTGTCAGTTCCTACAAACATCATTTGCTCAGGATAAAATTCAATTTCTCGCTCATGTACTGAATTATATTTTTTAATATATCCATCATGAGCAGCGTTGATTTTCCAATAATTTTGCTCAAATACAGAATTGTTTTGAATTATCTTTAAACCTGCTTTTAAATTCCACGACTTTTTTTTTTTAAAAAATTTGCACGAGGAATTGTCATCTATAATCAATGTGCTGTGAGTTGCAGAAGATTTTGATATTTGATTAAGTTTGAGATTAGTTTTTTCAAAATATCCGCAATTACTAATTAATTTTCTTCCGTTTGAAATTATCTCAAAAGATAATGCACCTGCCTGATAGTCACATGAATGGAGCAAATCAGGTGTAGGCCCAGTGTCCATAGCAAGGCAAATTTTTTTATTTTGTAGGACCGTATATCCTCCATAATTTTTTTTTTCATTTCTAAATTTATAACCTAGCCTTTTCAAATAAATATCAAAGTCTTGGTTATTTGAGATATTATTACCATTGAAAAGTAAATCGACTTTTATATTTTGCCAAAAGTAAGCATAAGCTTGGCCAAAATAATATATATTCTCTTCTATATAGTCTGGAATATTAACCTGAGACTCCTTAAACCATTCCTTTATGAGGATAAAATATTTTAAATAAAAAATTTGTTGTTTAATATTTCTAGATTTTATAAAACCCTGATTGTCTATCGATGATTTAGCAATTTTCCTTAAAAAATTTAATCCAATTTTTAAATAATTTTTTTCACTTCCAAAACATAAACCTGCCAAAATAATTGCTGAGCAACCAATTATTTTATTTTCTAAATTTTTGGAATTCTTTATCTCATTAATTAAGTGATTAGTTTGTTTTTGAATCATAAAATTGAATATTGACCTATATTCTTTATCACTTTCATCATAAGATAGTTGATGGTTTGATAACCAGGAAATTACTCTCTTCGCTGTTGTATCAAATTCCCAATTTTCTTTATTATATCTTTGGTTTTTATTAATCCAGTCTGTGATAACTTTTTGTGTTGAATTTTTAGAAGATCTTAAATCTAGACTAAAAAACCAAAAAAAATTATTTAATCTTTTATTTTCTTTTGATTCTAAATTATTTTCCCAAATAGTATTATAATCTAATTCGTCTATTGTATATTTTTTACTTTGGTAGTTTATTAAAGATGATAATAGATAAGGACTTGGTTTATACTGAAACTCAAAATCTAATGATTTGGAGATTTTTCGATTATAAAAATTTGAATTTTGGTAAATGTTTTTAGATTTTTCGTTAATTAAACTTATTAAGTCATTAAAAGTTCTAAAAAATCCATTTAGTAACATTCTACACTTCTTTAAGTGTTTCTATATTTTTTTTAATATTTCCATTATTTTCTTTAAAGATTGTTGTTCCTGATACAAGAATATTTGCTCCTGCACTTATAACCTTTTTAGAATTTGCAAAGTTTATTCCTCCATCAACTTCAATGTCATAACTATATTTTTTTTCATCTTTAATTTTTTTTAATAATTCAATTTTTTTGATTATTTCAGGTATAAATTTTTGACCACCAAAACCTGGAAATACACTCATAACGAGGATTAAATCTATGTTTTCTAATTCATTTTTTATTATGTCAATTTCTGTATTTGGATTCAATGAGACACCAACTTTTTTTTTAAGTGTCCTAATATATTTGATGGACTCATTTAAATTATCTGTAGCTTCAGGATGAATAGTAATTATATCTGCACCAGCGTTAGCAAAATCTTTTATATATTTGTGAACAGGAGAAATCATTAAATGTACATCAAATATTAAGCTTGTGTATTTTCTCAAAGCTTTTATTACAGGTGGTCCAATAGTTAAATTAGGAACAAAGTGACCATCCATAACATCCACGTGTATCATATCAGCACCTGCATCTTCGAGTTTTTTAATCTCGTTGCCTAATTGACTAAAGTCAGCAGATAAGATTGATGGAGAAATTTGTATTTTTTTCATTGATAATTAAACTTACTAGTACCAAATTTTAAAATTTAATTTAATTAAAAAATTGATAAATT
>MDTB01141455.1_pt1 | contig 11568 bp, 10 predicted proteins | sample 811161 | NCBI WGS metagenome assembly MDTB01 (sample SAMN05326650, study PRJNA326480) | marine metagenome | isolation source: seawater | place: Mediterranean Sea | collected 2009
AGAACCAGCTAACAAAAATTATAAAATAAGAATTTTTGGACCAGAAAGAGTTAGAATCCAAGGAATACTTGTTGGTTTAATCAGAAAGTTTTAAATTCAAAAATATGAATATTGTTACCAGGTTTGCACCCTCTCCCTCTGGACTTCTTCATATTGGTGGAGCTAGAACAGCACTTTTTAACTATTTATATGCTAAAGCAAAAGGTGGTTTATTTAAAATAAGAATAGAGAATACAGATTCTAAAAGACAATCTGCGGAATCAATTAATAATATTTTAAAAAGTTTAGAATGGTTGGGGGTTACTACAGATCAAAAAATAGTGTTCCAGAATAAGAATTTTGATAATCATATCAAAGTCTCAAAACTCCTTTTAGAAAAAAAATTAGCTTATAAGTGTTATTTAACTAAAGAGCAAATAGCTCTACTAAAAAAAAGAAAAAAAGAGTCTACTTCTAAAATAGAAAGTGAATGGAGAAATAGAAATGAAACTGAACATCCAAAAAATAAAGATTATGTCATAAGACTAAAGATTCCTGAGAACGAAACTATTATTATAAATGATTTAATTCAAGGAACAATAAAAGTTAAAAGTAAGGAAATTGACGATTTTATTATTTTAAGAAGTGATAAAACTCCAACATTCTTGCTTTCTTCAGCTGTAGATGACATAGAAATGAAAATTACTGACATCATTAGAGGTGATGATCATTTAACTAATACATTTAGACAGTATTATATCTATAAATTTTTAAAGCCGCAATTACCTAACTTTGCACATATACCCTTAATTCATAACGAGTTTGGCAAAAAACTCTCTAAGAGAGATAATGTGACATCTGTAGAGGATTTAAAATCACGAGGTTACTTAAAAGAAGCAGTGATAAATTATTTATTAAGATTGGGTTGGTCAAACAAAAATAAAGAATTCTTCTCATTGGATGAGGCTAAACAAGTTTTTGATCTAAAATCTGTCGGAAAATCTCCTGCAATGGTTGACGAAAAAAAAATAATTTCACTTAATAATTACTACATGAAGACTCTCCCCAATCAAAAAATATTTGAATTACTGATCTTAGAAATAAAAAAAAATAATATTATAATAGAAGATGACATAAAAAATAAAATCTTAAAATTATTAAACCCATTAATTGAAAGATCAAACAGTATTATAGATCTTTTTAATCAATCTAAATTTATTTACAGTGACGAAGAAAAAATAATTGGAAAAGAAAATAATGAAATTATATCTAATTCAGCTGAATATAAAAATGACATAATTAATGGACTGTTAAATTGCAATTGGAAAAAAGAAAATTTAGATAAGTTCCTAAAAGATTTTGTTCAAAAAAAAGAAATACAATTTAGTGTAATTGGAAAGCCACTAAGATTGATTTTGACCAAAAGTTTAACCAGTCCGTCAATCACATTTGTAATGGAAATCATAGGAAAGAAAGAAGTTATTAAAAGATTGAATAATATATGGTAAAATAAGAAATGAGTAAAAAAAAAGAAACAATTACAATTATTGATAATAGTACTGGTAAAAAGTTTGAATTTTTTAAAAAAGATGGTTCATTAGGTCCTTCTGTTGTTGATTTATCAACTTTTTATACTAAGACAGGAATGTTTGTTTATGATCCAGGTTTCACCTCCACAGCAAGTTGTCAATCAGAAATCACTTATATAGATGGAGAAAAAGGACATTTATTACATAGAGGATATAAAATTGAAGAGTTAGCAGATAGTTCTGATTATGCTGAAGTATGTTACTTATTGCTTAATGGTGAGTTACCAGATGTAGATAAAAAAAATGATTTCATAAATATACTTACCAACCATACTATGTTACATGAACAAATTTTACGATTTTATTCTGGTTTTAGAAGAGATTCACATCCGATGGCTATTATGGTTGGAATTGTCGGTGCATTATCATCTTTTTATTCAGAAAAAACACATGATTTTTCTTCGATTGAGGGAAAATGGGTTGCAGTAAGTAGATTATTAGCTAAAATGCCAACTATTGCAGCAATGGCTTACAAGTATTCTTTGGGCCAACCATTTATTTACCCTAAAAATGAACTATCTTATAGTGAAAATTTTCTACATATGCTTTTTTCTACCCCATGTGGTGACTTCAAACCAACAAAAACTAAGATTGAAGCATTAGATAAATTACTGATTTTGCACGCTGACCATGAACAAAATGCATCAACTTCTACAGTAAAAATAGCAGGATCCTCAGGAGCAAATCCATTCGCTTGTGTTGCGGCAGGTGTTGCTTCATTATGGGGTCCAGCTCATGGAGGAGCTAACGAATCTGTGATTAGAATGCTTTATGAAATAGGAGATGAAGGGAACATTCCAAAATATATTGAAAAAGCAAAAGATAAAACTGACGATTTTAGGTTGATGGGTTTCGGTCACAGGGTCTATAAAAACTATGATCCTAGAGCAAATGTTTTAAGAAAATATTGTCATAACTTAATCAACGATTCTGGATTAATTAATACACCTCTCTTTAAACTAGCCACAAAACTTGAGGAAATAGCATTGAATGATAGATACTTTATATCAAAAAAACTTTATCCAAATGTTGATTTCTATTCCGGAATGATTCTGAAAGCCTTAGGTTTGCCAGAGTCAATGTTTACGGTAATTTTTGCTGTGGCAAGAACTGTAGGTTGGATTTCACAATGGAAAGAAATGATAGAACTTCACTCTAACAAAATCAGTAGACCTAGACAATTATACGTCGGCAAAGAACACAGAAACTTCATTAAATTATCTGAGAGAAATAAAGGAAAGATTAGAAAAATGTTTCCAGGCACAGTTCTTTCTAAATTATTTCAATCCTAAAATAGCTCTTGCAGCTAAAAGAGAAGGATCTATTGAATTATTGAGCATTAATTTAGGTAATTTTTCAAAATATTTTTTTTGTTTGTTTCTAATTTCAGAATCAGAGATACAATCTTCTATTTTATTTAAAAGTGTTAAATGGTTGAAGTTATCAAATAAGAGTTCAGGTATTATTTCTTTATTATAAATTATATTAACTAAACTACACCAATTTAAATTTACTAAATTTTTTATTATCAGAGATGTAATATAATTACTTTTATAAACAACAATCATCGGAATTTTATATGAAGCTAGTTCCAAAGAAATTGTTCCAGATGCAGCAACTGATAGAAAAGAATTTTCTATCATTTTTTTTTTTAAATTAATATCATCAATAATCTCAAATTTTCTTTTACCAATAATTTTTTTGATATCTTTTTTTAATGATGGAATTGTTATAATTTTTAGTTCATAGTTCTTTTTATCTCTAGAAAATAAGATCATAGATTTTAAAAAAATAGGCATTATTTTACTAATTTCATTCAGTCTTGAGCCAGGAAAAAAAGTAATGATTCTTTTTCTAGTTTTGATAAATTTTCTTTTTTCAAAGAATATAGGGTGACCTACAAATATAGTTTTTAAATTATGCTTAGTAAAATAATCTGGTTCAAATGAAAATAAACATAGCAATGTGTCATAATATTTAGAAAATTTTCTTGCTCTGTATTTTTTCCACGCCCAAACAGTTGGAGCAACGTAGTGAAAAAATTTTGTTTTATCTCTTAAACCTTGAAGTTTTTGAACTAATCTATAATTAAAACTTGGAGAATCAATTGTTACAATAATATCTGGCTTAATATTCTGGATAAATTTTTTGGTAATATTAATATAATTTATAAAACTAAATAGTTTCATTATTACTTCAAATATACCATTCACACTTAATTTTTTTATAGGGATAATTGATTTTATACCATTTTGATACATTAATTCACCACCTATTCCGTAAAACATTATGTCAGGATCTTTTTTTTTTATTTCTACCATCAGTTTTGCCCCTAAATAATCTCCGGAAGGTTCAGTAGCAATTATCACTATTTTTTTTTTATCCATTTATTCCTATTAAAAATAAATTATTTACATCCATATCTTTTATAACTTTTTGGCTATCTATAAAAAGCGTTTTATTCCCTGTAAAAGCTATCCCTCCAATAGAATGACTTTTACATAATTGGATGGTTTTAGATCCAATTGTTGGTAAATCAGCTCTAATATCCTGTTTTTTTTTAAACAACTTAATTAGTGTAGGTTTGACGCCATCTTTAAAATATTTTTTAGATCTTTTAATCAAATTATCTGTGCCTTCAATTGCTTCAATTCCAATCACTGTTCCTTGTTGAACTATAATTGATTGACCAATATCATAATTACTCAAAGTATTTAATATTGATCTACCTCTATCTATATCACTTTGACTTATTTTTGATGGATAGACTTTAGTATGCTTTCCTAATCCCAAAAATAGTTCTGGAGCTATTGATTTGATATTTAAGACAATCAATTTCAATTTTTCTAGTTCTTTGATTATAAACTTCAGTAAAAGATTATCTCCCCCCCCTGAGTAAAACTTTAGTAAAACTTGGCAAAATTCTAAGACTTTTTAAATCTGGCTTAATATTTGTAATTCCCGGCCTAGGGATACTTCCTGCCATAATAATACTATTAAAGCCCAGTTTTTTGAGTTTAATTATTTCAGTCAGTACTTTCCCTATATTTACACATTTATGGTTGAATTTTTCAATATTTTCATCCCATCCATAATCAGATATGATCAAGGAGTAAAAATGAATTTTTTTTTCAACTAAAATATTAATTATATTAATTGGTAAAAGACCATTTCCTGCTAAAATAATAATTTTTTTCATCTTTAAGGTAAACAGAATGATCTAGATGAGTCTTTATTTAAAAAATCTAATAACTTCAAAACACACTGATTGTTATTATTCATAATATTAATTTCTTTAAGGCGTTGTTTAAAGTTTTTTTCTGATGATTTGAATAAATCTCTGTAAATCTGCCTTAAATTCTGTATCTCTTCTTTTTTTATATTACTTCTCTTTAATCCTATTAAATTAAGTCCCGAGAGTTTTGCTCTATTTCCCATCACTGAACCAAATGGAATAACATCTGAAGTTACACCAGACATTCCTCCAATCATTGCTCCTTCACCAATTCTAACGAATTGGTGAATAGCGCTTAAACCACCGATAACAGCATTATCTCCTATTTCAACATGACCACCTAAAGTTGCATTATTTGCAAATATGACATTATCCCCCACTCTACAATCATGAGCAATGTGAGTCCCTACCATTAATAAACAATTATCCCCAATGATTGTAATTTTGCCTCCACCCTCAGTACCAGGATTAATTGTTACATGTTCGCGTATTCTAACATTTTTACCTATTCTTAAAAAAGTTTTTTCACCCTTATACTTTAAATCCTGAGGTTTTGAACCTATTGAGGAAAATGGAAAAATTTCCGCATTAGAACCAATAGTTGTAGTTCCAACAATTACACTATTATTATGAATAACAGAATCATGCCCAATGCTCACATTCTCACCTATAACACAAAATGGTCCAATGGTTACATTCTTTCCGATTTTTGCATTAGGATGAATGCTAGAATTTTCAATTTTCATATTAAATAAAATATCAACAAAAAAAAATTTATCCAATAACAAATGGTTTCAGTTTATTACAAAAAAAATTAGCTTTCTTCTAAAATTGCAGAAAGCTCTGCCTCAGCAACTAAACTGTCATCAACATAAGATTTACAACTAAACTTCCATATGTTTCTAACTTGGTTTTTCTTAGATACTTTGTGCATTAACACATCACCAGGACAAACTTGTTTCCTAAATTTAGTTTTATTTATTGACAGTAAAAAAACTGATATATTTTTTTCAGATTTATTTAAACTATGCAATACAAGTGATCCTGCAGATTGAGCCATAGATTCAACAATTAGTGCTCCAGGCATTACCGCTTTACTCTCAAAATGTCCTTGGAAAAAGTTTTCATTAATGGTAACATTTTTTATTCCTGTTGCACTTTCAAAAGGAACTATATCTATAATCTTATCAACCAACAAAAAAGGATACCTGTGTGGTATTAACTTCTTGATATCTTCTATAGATAATTCTGTGCTTTTATTTGTTACTGGCATTTTTTCTTAAAAAAATAGTATTTTTATGCCAACTTTTTATTGGCTGAGCTGGATAACCACCATAAGATTGATTATCATCAATATCTGACATTACTCCACTTTTAGCCGCAATTTTAACATTATCACCAATTTTGATGTGGCCATTAACACCTACTTGACCTCCCATAAAAACATTTTTTCCAATCACTGTACTTCCCGCTATACCTGTCATTCCAGCAATTACACTATTTTCTCCAATCTCTACATTATGGGCTATATGAACTAAATTATCGATCATACAATTCTTTTTAATAATAGTATCACCACAAGAACCTCTATCTATGGTACAGTTTGATCCAATTTCAACATTATCATAAATTAAAACCCTGCCTATTTGTGGAATTTTTAAATAACTATTTTTATTAATTGCAAAACCAAATCCATCAGTACCAATTTTCGCTCCCGGAAATATCTTCACATTACTCATTACATGACTGAAATATAATGACACATTATCTCCAATGATACAATTATTTCCTATTGAAACATTTGGTCCAATGACACTATTTACGCCTATAGTAATATTATTTCCTAATTTTGCGGTTTTGTGTACAAAACAGTTTTTTGAAACATTGATTTCTTTTTTATCAAACGTTTTTAAGACATCATTGTCAGAAAAATAAAAATTAGGATAGATTGAATCAGGATAGAATTTATTTGCAATTTGTGCAAAAGCATAATGTGGGTTATTTGATATTATATAGTTTCTATTGCCAAATGTAGAATATTTTTTCTCAACTACAATAACACCAGACTCAGACATTTCAAAATCTTTGAAATATTTTTTATTACTGAAAAAAGATAAATCAGAGTTCGTTCCTTCTCTTAAAGTAGAAATATTTTTTATTACTTTCTTACTATCACCTTTTATGACGCAATCTATACCGTCAACAATCTCTTCAAGATTATATGGCCCATAGTTTTTGTAAAAAGTTAAATCAACCAATTAAATTCACTAGTTATTTCTCGAATTTTACTTTCGGTAATACCTTATTTAATTCTTTAATAGCGTCATCTGTATAGTCTATTTCTTTTCCAACAAGTAATACTTGACTTTTCGCAAGAACAAGTCCCAATTTTTCTTTGTTTGCAATAACAGATAACACATCTACGAGAGCTCTTTGAATTTTATTCGTTGCTTTCTCAAAAGACATTTCAAACTTTTTAACCTCTAAATTTTTTTTTTGTTTTATTTCATTAATTTTTTTTGAAAGTTCTTGAACTTTTGTGGCATAACTTTCTTTTGAAATTAAATTTTTTTGTTTAAATAAATTATTTTCCTCATCCCTAATTTCATCCTCTTGTTTAGTTAATTTATTTCTATGCTGTCTTCTAATATCTTCAAACTTTTCAACCAAACCCTGATAAGCAACAGATTCATTTAAAATTTTTTGCATATCTATTACCCCAATATTAGAGTTAGGTATTATTTTTTCTGATGGTTCGGTTTCTTGTGCAAAAGATAAATTAATATTAAATAAAAATAGAGTTAGGAATAGGAAATAATATAATTTGTTCATCGTCAGTTATATCCTTTTTGTTATTATTTAATATGTTGTACCAAAACTAAACCTAAAAATCTCAGTTTTATCATAATTTTCTTTAATTAAAGCTTTTGACAAGTAAAATTTCACAGGTCCAAAAGGAGATAACCATGAAAAACCTAAACCAGTTGATGCTCTAAATTTTACTTCATCCTGAACTGTCTCACCGGCTTCAGATGTTTTTGTCAATGTACCTGCATCAAGAAAAATTAACCCATTTACTCCTAATTCTTCTGGCAAACCCAGAGGTAGATTAATTTCATTTCTTAGAACAATATATTGTTCTCCGCCAAGAGCATCCCCTGAAACAGAGTCACGAGGACCAATTCCATGATTTTTAAAACCTCTAAGTTGATCTCCAGATAAGAAAATCCTATTATTAATTCTCACATCATTTATGGGCATAATGTATCCTACTTCAAGAAAATTTGATGCAATAATATCATCAAAAATTTTATAAAAACCAATAGCTTTAAATTCGGTTTGCAAATGCTTTGTATTTCCACCAAGGCCGTAAAAATCTACATCAAATCTAAATCTATAACCGTCAGTTGGGTTTAATCGATCATTGAGTTTATCATATTGTAAAGCTTGTCCAAACATTGAAGTTGTATACTTACCCTCCTGTGCCTGTATAAATCTTGATGTACTTGGATCAATGTCATGTATTTTGTCTCTTTTTAATGTATAACTACTGAAATGTCTGAAATCATCAAATATTTCATAACCACTACGTAATTTAAACCCAACACTATTTTGTTTATAACCACTGTAAGTTTTATTATTTCTTCTTACATTAAAAAGATCAAAACCAGCAGCAATATCTTTCTCCAAGAAATATGGTTCAGTATACGAAAGATCAATACTTGATTTTCTGGTGGCAAGACCCAAAGTAAGTCCTAATTCTTTTGCTTCTCCAAATAAATTTGCTTCTTTTATACCTACATTTCCAATTGCACCATCAAGTGAAGAGAAACCTGCTCCAACAGAAAATTCACCTGTTGACCTTTCCTTTATTTCTAAATCCACTACAGTTTTATTAGTTTCAGGTATTTCGTCATAATTAAGTGTAACTGATTCAAATAAACCAATTGACTTTAAATTCCTCTCTGTTTGATCTAATTTTGTTAAATTAAATGCATCCCCTTCAACAAGTTCTACTTCTCTTCGAATAACTTTATCGTGAGTTTTTAAATTACCTGTAATATTGATTCTTTCTACATAAAATTTTTGCCCTTCAGTTATTACAAAGGTAACTTCAACCTGGTTATCAACAACTTTTTTTAATCTAGGTCTTATATTTACAAAAGCAAAACCAAATTCAGAAGCCTTCTTTACTAAGTTATCTATACTTCTTTCAAGTTTTTTTGAGCTAAACCAATCCCCTTTTTCTTGTTTTACTAGTTTATCAGTTTCAATATTTTTAAACCCTTTAATTTTACTTTCAATATCAACTTTTGAAACTTTATATCTTTCACCCTCATATAGTTTAAAATTAATTATAAAATTTTTACTGGTTGAAACTAATTGGGATGTTGTTGATAAAGTCCTAAAATCAATGTAACCGTTATCAAAATAATATTTTTTTAATAGATCTTTGTCATAGTTAATTCTATCGTTGTCAAATTTATCACTCGAACTCCAAAATTTATACCATCTAGTCTCTTTCGAATAAATAACATCCTTTAAAATTGAATCTGAAAATTCTTTATTTCCTAAGAAATTAATTTTTTTTATCTTAGCCTCTAAACCCTCATTAATTTCGAAAACTAGATTTACCCTATTTTCATCAAGCTTAATTTTTTTCGGTTCAATATTAACTGAAAAAAAACCAAGTCTTTTGTATAAATTTTGGATTTTCAAAACATCATCTTTTATTTTATCTATTGAAAATACATTTCTTACCTTCAATGAAATTTCATCAGTTAACATCTCATCATTTATTTCTGAATTACCTTCAAATGCAATTTTATTTACAATAGGGTTTTCCCTGACCTTTATGTAAACTTTGTTACCGCTTTTAGAAATTTTTACATCTTTATAAAACCCAGTAGCATATAAATTTTTTACGGCAGCACTGAGTGCCTTTTGGTTGGTGATTTTAAATTCTTTGATTTTTGAGTCTCTAATTATTACACTTGAGTCAAGTCTAAAGTTTCCTTGGACAAAAATTTTTTTGTTAGAGGGCATCCTAGTTTCAGTAGGAAGATTTTTTATTTTATTGTCTTTTTTTTTTATTTTCAATGCAGGCAAAGAATAATCAGAATTATAACTGGACGACGGTGTTCCAGGATAATAGTTTTGAGAGTTGCCGTTTGTATAGAAAAACAGTGAGGTTAATAGAAAAATTAAAAATCGAAAATAAAATTTGGTGATAAGCATCAACTTATTTTTTATTCTTTCTAATTGAAAAATCTTGATATGTCATTGTATGTGGCAAACAACATTAACGATATTAATGCAAAAAAACCGAAGCCTTGTAGTATTTCTAGTGCTTTTTGATCTATTGGACTTCCCTTAACATATTCTATTAAATTAAATAGCAAGTGACCACCATCAAGTAATGGAATAGGAAATAAATTTATTAACCCAAGGTTAAGAGATATTATCACCATAAACCACAAAGTGCTCTCTAAACCCTTATCCCAAAAATCAGAAGATAGTTCAGCTATTCTTATTGGTCCTCCAAGTTCATCTGAACTTCTCTCACCTTTGAAAATTTCAAAAATTCCCTTTAACGTTGCAGTTGTAAAAAAGTATATTTGACCTAAAGCATGGTTAACAGATTCAAATAAACCTAAAGTGGTGAGATCTCTTTCATCACCTTTGATACCAATAACACCATTTTGAACAAGGACATTAAAATCTAAAATTTTGTCATTTCTATTCACTGTTATTGTAATTTCTTGATTATCAAGTTTTCCAATTTTTTTACTTAAATCAGAAAATTTCTCTATTTCTTCATTATTTACATTTATTATAACATCTCCCACCTTCATTCCACTTTTACTTGCCGACAAATCAGGAATGATTTCAGAAATAATTGGTTTTACTGAAGGTGTTCCATACGTAAAATTCATGACTAATAATAAAACAAATGAAAAAATATAGTTTGCAAGTGGCCCAGCAAAAAGAATAGCTGATCTTTGACCAATTGATTTATTATGAAAAGATAGTTCTTTTATAACTTTACTTGTATCTTCTGATTTGGTACTAGCTTCATCAGCATCACCATGCATTTTCACATAACCTCCAAGTGGGATAAGTGAGAACTTCCATCTTGTTCCATTTTTATCATCAAATCCAAATAACTCTTTACCAAATCCAATTGAAAAAACTTCAACTTTGACATTATTCATTCTTGCAAGAGTATAATGGCCTAATTCATGAACAAAGACTAAAATTGTCAGTATTATCAAAAAAGGTAAAATTGTATTAACAAAGTTTATAAGTAATTCTAATATCATAAAGTAATCTCCAAAATCATATTTCTAATCTAATAAAATTCTCGGCCGTTTCCCTGGCTTGAATATCAACGTCTAAAACTTCCTCAATACTCGTTATTTCACAAATATTAGACTTATTTATGGTTAAATCAACTATTTTTGTAATTGACAGAAAAGGAATCTTATTTTCTAAGAACGCCCCTACTGCAATTTCATTAGCAGCATTTAGAATAGCAGGAGCACTTCCTCCTATTTTAAGAGCCTGAATTGCAAGATTTAATGCAGGAAAAGTACCATTATCTGGCTTCATGAAAGATAAATCACCCAAAGAAGATAAATCTAATCTTTTGATAGGTGCTGAAATTCTGTCAGGATAACCTAATGCATATGCAATAGGTGTTTTCATATCCGGTGTACCCATTTGAGCTAATACTGAACCATCTGAATATTCAACACACGAATG
>MDTB01223665.1_pt1 | contig 11568 bp, 10 predicted proteins | sample 811161 | NCBI WGS metagenome assembly MDTB01 (sample SAMN05326650, study PRJNA326480) | marine metagenome | isolation source: seawater | place: Mediterranean Sea | collected 2009
TAATACCAAAGAGCATAAGTTAAATAAATATTCATCAACTCCTGATAATGTTGATAAATGGATTGATTCTTTCGTGAGAGCAAAGGAACTAATTGGTCACTCTGATAGAATTGAAAATTTTAGTGAAAAAGAGAGTATTCTTGATCTAAAAAGAGGAGTTTACGCAAAAAAAGATATATCACCTAAATCTTATTTAAAATTAGATGATGTTTATTTTGCAATGCCAGCTTATAAAAATCAGTTAACTAGTAGTGAATGGAATGATTCAATTAAATTAAAACAATCGGTTAAGAAAGATAAACAAATAAAACTTTCTGATATCTCATTTAAAAAAGAAGAAAAAAAAATATTAAAAGACGCTTTACATACTATAAAAGCCATACTAAACAAAGCTAATGTAATACTCAATTCTAATTTCGAGGTCGAGTATTCACATCATTACGGTGTAAAAAATTTCTACAAATATGGTGCTACTATAATTAACTGTATTAATAGGGAGTATTGTAAGAAGCTTATTGTGATGTTACCAAACCAAAAACATCCAGCACATTTTCATAAAAGAAAAGAAGAAACATTTCAAGTATTATATGGAACACTTACAATTTTTGTTGATGGCAAAAAACATATTTTATCTCCAGGTCAAACATGTTTGATACAGCCAGGAGTATGGCATAGCTTTAGCTCGAATGAATCTTGTATAGTTGAAGAAATTTCAACCACTCATTATAATAACGATTCATTTTATAAAGATAAAAAAATTAATAGCGTTGAAAGAGACGAGAGAAAAACTTTTGTGCAAAACTGGGGTCGTTTTCAAATCTAGATAAAAATTATGTTTGATAACAAAAATGTGCTTGCGATTATTCCAGCAAGGGGTGGCAGTAAAGGAATTAAACTCAAAAATATAATAAAAATAAAAGGAATTCCTTTAATTGGTTATTCAGCAAAGGTTATTCAAAAGATAAAATTTATAGATAGAACAGTTGTATCAACTGACTCACAAAAGATAAAAAAAGTTTCAGAAAAATACGGACTAAATGTTCCATTTATGCGTCCAAAAAGAATTTCTGGTGACCGAATAAGTGATGTTGATGTAATCAAAGATGTTTTGGGGAAAGTTGAAAAAATTGATAAAAAAAAATATCATTTGATTTTACTACTTCAGCCAACAGCTCCATTTCGCAAACCAAAGCATGTTAGAGAATGCATAAAAAAGTTATGTAAAGAAAAGTTAGATTCTGTTTGGACTGTATCACCAATTGATTTAAAAAATCACCCAAAAAAACAATTAAGAATAAAAGAAGGGAATATTGAATATTATGAAAAGGGTGGTGAAAAAATAATAGCAAGACAACAACTTGATTTACTTTACATAAGAAATGGTTATTGTTATGTAATGACAAGAGAATGTATTGTAAAAAATAATTCACTAAAAGGAAAAAAAACAGGTGCAGTAATTATTAAAGATTTTCCAATTAATATTGATGAAAATTTAGATCTTAAATTAGCGAATTTTTTTATAAGAAATAGGTGATGAAAAAAAATATTTTAATTACAGGTGGCACAGGGTCCTTTGGAAAAAACTTTATTAAGAAAATTTTAAAAAAAGATCTTTTCAAAAAAATTATTATTTTTTCGAGGGATGAGTTTAAGCAGACAAAAATGGCTCAAGAGCTTAAAAATGATAAACGTTTAAGATTTTTTCTTGGAGATGTAAGAGATAAAGAAAGACTTACAATAGCTACGAAAGATACTGATATTATCATTCATGCAGCAGCTTTAAAACATGTACCTATCGCAGAGTATAATCCCTATGAATTTGTTAAAACTAATATTATTGGTTCAGAAAATATAGCAAAGGTAGCCTTACTAAATAAGGTGAAAAAAACAATTCTTTTATCAACGGATAAGGCAGCCAACCCTGCAAACCTTTATGGTGCAACAAAACTATGTGCAGAAAAAATTTTTATTTCATCTAACTATTATTCAAACAGAAATGATTGTTCATTTTCAGTTGTAAGATACGGGAACGTAATAAATTCCCGTGGTAGTGTCCTCCCACACTTTAAACAATTAATTGATCAAGGATCAAAATATCTTCCCGTAACAGATAAAAGGATGACAAGGTTTTTTATAACGTTTGATAGAGCAATTGATTTTGTACTTTATGTAATAAAACATTCAATTGGAAGTGAAATTTTTGTCCCTAAGCTCCCTAGCCTAAAAATTTTTGATTTAGCAAAATCATTAGTTAGTCAGCAAAGAATAAAAATTATTGGAGTTAGGCCTGGTGAAAAACTTCATGAAAAAATGATTACTTGGGATGAAAGTAGGCAAGTCATAGAATTAAAAGATAGTTATGTAATTCTTCCAGATCAAACATTTAAAAAGATAGATTATGTGAAAACAGATTATTTTAAAAAAGGAAAACTTCTTAAAAAGAACTTTACTTATTCAAGTGATTTGAATGATAAGTGGTTGAAGGAAAATGAAATAAAAAAAATTTTAAGAGATGGTTAGGAAAGTTTTAAATTATAGTAAGCAATCAATTTCAAATAAAGATATTGAATCAGTTATTAAAGTTCTAAAGAGTGATTTTTTAACAACAGGACCAATGATCGAAAGGTTTGAAAAAAACTTTTCTAAATATACCTCATCCAAATATTCTATCGCTTGTTCAAGCGGTACATCAGCCTTATTACTTTCTTACTTATCATTAGGATGCGATAAAGAATCAGTAGTATTTGTTCCAAACATTACATTTACAGCTACTGCTAGTGCAGCTAAGTTTTTAGGTGCAAAAATTATTCTAGTTGACTGTGATGAAGAAAGTGGTTTGATCCTACCCAAAAGTTTAGAAAACAAAATAAAAATTCTAAGTTCTTCAAAAAAAAAAATGTTTTGTGCAGTTGTTCACTTAAATGGGCAGTGTTGTGATTTAGAAGAAATAAGTAAAATTTGTAGAAAATATAAAGTACACCTTATTGAAGATGCCTGTCATGCCTTAGGTGCAAAATTTATAGATTCTAAAAAAAGGAGGTATATTGTTGGTGATTGTAATTTTTCAGATTTTTCAACATTTTCATTCCATCCCGTAAAAAATATAACCATGGGTGAAGGTGGAATGATAAATACAAATTCTAAAGAACTATTTGAAAAGGCTATACTTCTAAGAAATCACGGAATACTTAAAAGGCTAGAAGAAAAAAATCAATCGGATTCTAAATGGAAAGATCCTTGGTATTACGAAGTTCAGGATGTAAGCTTAAACTTTAGAACAAGTGATATTAATTGCGCATTAGGTTTATCACAATTAAAAAGAATAGATACACTAAAAAAAAAAAGAGAAAAGATTTACCAAAGATACATAGAAGCATTTGATTCAAACAAACCTTATATTGAGGTTGTAAAAAAAAATGATAATTCTATACCCGCTTGGCATTTATGTGTCTTAAGAATTGATTTTAATTATTTCAAGATTACTAGGAATGAACTTATGAATCTTCTAAAAAATATGAAAATAAATACCCAAGTCCATTATATACCCTTAAGTAGGCAACCAGTTTATAGTGAAAAAACTAAAAATAGTGATCTAAAATTCTCCCTTAAATATTACGAAAAAATTCTTTCAATACCAATGTATCCTGATATGTCTATAAGGGATGTTGATTATGTAATAAGGAGTTTAAAAAAAATTTTTAAATTAGTAAGATAACTAGTAGGAGATTAAAATAAATAATTTAGAATTTTTAAAAGATTATCCTAAAATTAATAATTTTCAGCTTTGCCATAAATACCAAAAAAAAATGGTTGAAAACTTTTATAATCTCATAATGTCAGAGGAAAATAAAATTAAAAGAGATATTTATTGTATAGCTGGTTTTAGGGCAATGAATTTATTTTTATTTACAATGGAGATTTTTTTTTTTTCAAGGAAAAATGGACAATTATATTTAAAAAAAAAATTAGCTTTGTACAATAATGTAAATTTATCTTTAAAAAAGATAAATAGCTTATACGCAAAATGGAGAATAGACTTAGATAAGTTACCAAGGCTGGCCTTTATAAAAACTATTATAAAAAATTTTAAATTTTGGTCTATCTCTAGAAATAAAAAAGAGTCACTAGTTATTGAATTTAATGAAAAGATTTTAAATGAAATTCTAGAGTCTATAAATCCTAATAACAAAATAAGATTTGTATATCCACAAATGTTATTTAAAAATAAAAATATTTCTGATGAGGTTTCAGTTGGTCAACTCATCAATACATTTTTTTACAAAGTTCTTGGCAACCTTGAAATAAGTGTCAAAGAATTAGAAATCCTATTTAGTTTTTTTAAAAAAAATATAAGTGAAATTTTTTTAATTGTTATGAAAAATTACTCTAATTTTAAACTAGATAGAACAGTAGATGAAGTTTGGGCTAGTTCTGCTGGAAAATATTCATCAAGGATGATTGGATTGATTTTGAAAAGTAATAATAAGGGTATGAATCGAATTACTCATGGTAATCCTATAGGTTTTCTTCTCAGGGATACAATTCAAATAGAACTTATTGAGATGATTGCTTCGTCAAAGATATACTTACCTTCATATAAATTTAAAAAATTAGCTGAACAAAATTTTTCGGAAAAAAAACTTAGCTTACTAAATTGTAATTTCAATTATATTAGGAAAAAAAATGACAGGTCAAAAAAAAAGTTTGTAAAAAGCAATCTCATTCCAAAAAGAGTTCTTTTTGCTCCAACACTTTTAAGAGGTGTATTTCAATATTTCAAACCGATGTTTCCGGATAGTATAATTTTTTCCTTACAAAAAGATATTTTTAAAACTTTGAAACGATCAAATCTTCATATTGATTATCTTCCTCATCCCGAAGGTATAATACCAAAAAAACATCATCCCCTTTTATCAAATCATAAATTATCTGAAACCTCTTTTGAGGAAGTTTATAAAGATTACGATATAATTGTATTTGATTATATATTGTCAAGTATTTCTGTTTCAGCATTATGTAGTGATAAACCAATTATATTTTTCGATGTTTACAAAGATAAATTTCAAAAAGAATTTCAAAAAGAACTTCAAAACAGATGTAAAATTATTGATTGTAGTTATAAGTCTAATCGAGTTTTATTTGACAATGATCATCTTCTAAATCATATATTAAGTATTAAGACCAATAAAGATGGTTTTTGGTTTAGGGAGCTTTATAATATCTAATTAATCGGATCACCAACCTCGTATTTTTTGTTACTTTTTTTTCCAATTAGTTTGTCGAAGTTTTTTGGTTTTGCTCCCATTCCTGGTCTTATAATTTTAATATTTGAGTTTGTAAAAACTTCACCGATTTCAATTTTTGCGCATGCGTATATTGACCTTTTGAACTTTAGATTATTAATCTCTGATCTACTTAATTCAAAATTTATTTTTCCTAGAGATTTCCAAGCGTTAATTCCCTCCTTTATTAGTAAACCAAAGATTTCTTCATTAATTGAAAATCCAGAATCTAAACTTTTTTTTATATATTTAGGTAAGAAATGTTTTTCAATTATTGAAGCCCCATGAGCGATTGCACCTATAGATGTACCTATCCCTTTTGTGTGATCGGAGAGTCCAATTTCGCAACCAAACTTTTTTCTCATATATGGAATAGTCAATAAATTAACATCTTGAACATCTGCAGGATAGTCGGAGGTACATTTAAGTATTGCCAATTCTCTACAACCCGCTTCTCTTGCATTCTCTACTATTTCATCAATTTCATCTTCGGTACATCCACCAGTCGAAATAATTACTGGTTTGTGTGTAGAACAAACATTTTTAATTAATGGTAGGTGATTATTTTCAAATGAAGCTATCTTATAAGCAGGGGTATTTAAATCCTCTAAAAAATCAAGTGATTTCTCATCAAATACTGAACTAAAACATTGAATATCCAATTCTTTCGATAAATCAAAAATTTTTTTTACCCAATCCCAATTAATTTGTGCTTCAGAGTACAGATCATAGAGGTTCCTTCCAAACCACAGGCTATTCCGATCATCTATAATAAAATCATCTTTATTTGAATTAATTGTCATTGAATCAGCACTAAAAGTTTGAATCTTTACAGCATCAGCCCCAAAATTTTTAGCAATTTTAACAATATTTAAAGCATTTTCTAATGATTGATTATGATTACATGACATTTCTGCAATAAAATATGGTTTATAATCAGTACCAATCGATCTTTTTTCAATTGAAAAATTAGTCAATTTACTTTCCTAAAATTTTTAAAAGTTTCGAAATTTTTTTATCATCATCATCAATTTTTCTAATTATTTTTTTTGCCTCGTTCGGTGCTACTGAAAAGGCTAATCTCATTAAATTCATCCAATTTACATTATTTTTAGATCTAATCTTTTCTATTGCTCCAATCAGACATATTTTATTCTCAAGGTAAACAATATTTGATGTAATTTTATTAGGAGTGAAACTTGCTTTTTTAAAACATTCTAAACTTTTATAATTATCTTTTTTTATCTTTGCTCGTAATATCACATTTGATTCTTCGCTAAAATTCAGACAGGCACGATTCAAGAGCATTGATCCTAAACCTAACCCTCGTTTCTCTGGAGCTAAATTAATAGAAACAAAAGCACTTGATGAGATTACCTCAAAAATTACAACACCAAAGGGTTTCTTATTTAACTCACCTATAATTGCCTTAAATTTCTTATTACTAATTATATTAGCAAACCATTTTGAATGTTCAGATTTAGATATTATTTTATTATTAAACGAATTTTTTCTTGTTTCAAAATTATTTCTCCAGTCTAGTAATATTTTTTCATCTTTTTTTGATGAATTTCTTAAAACTAATTTTTCAACCATAAATACAGTATATCAGAAATTTAGAATAATGGTAAAAACAGATTGATAATAATTAATCTTTTTTATAACACTATTGCTAAAAAATTTCTAAAATATTAAATTAAGTTCAATATAAAATGTCATTCTTTGTTTCCAGATTTTTGTTTCTTTTAAAAATTTTAAAAACCTTTAAAAGGAATGTAATCATAAGCTCTTTACTTATGCTTTTTGCGGGACTGTTTGAAAGCATTGGAATAATAATTTTATTACCTTTACTTAATATTGCCTTCAAAAATCAATCTGAAGAGCAATCAAGAATTGAAATGTATGTTGATCAGATATTTAATTATCTGTCAATAAACCCCACTATTGAAATGTTATTAATCTTTATTCTTTCTCTAATGTTATGTAAAATAATTCTTACTTTTTTGACAAATTTATTTGTAGATATAAGTATACTTAGACTTGTAATTAATTTCAGAAAGAAAATATTGGGTATAGTTTTTAACTCAAGGTGGGAATATTTTATCACAAAGCCAATAGGAGCAATCTCAAATTTAATTGGTACGGAAGTATTAAATGCTAGTAATGTATTCTATTGTGCTTGTAGGATAGTTTCAAATGCAGTTCAAATTTCAATTTTTTTATTTATGGCAATGTTAATTGACTTTAAAATCACACTTTTTTCAATTACTGTAGGCATCTTGGTGTTTTTATTAATTTCAAATTTAATTAGAAAAGCTAAAGAAAGCAGCAAAAATCAAACAAAACAAATGAATTCTTTTATAACCTTTTTATTAGATTTTATTCAAGGTATCAAATCTATAAAATCAATGAATTTAATTAGTAATTCAAAATTATTTTTATCAACTAATTTAACAAAAATTTTTAATTCTGGTAAAAGATTACTTTTTTTTAAAAGAATAATCACGGGAGTCCAAGAGTTAGTTAATGTTTTTGTTATTCTTGTATTTTTATATTTATTCATCAATTACGGCACACTCAAAAATTTTGAAGTTTTATTAATTTTAGTAATTCTTTTTTACAGATGTGTACAAAGAATCAATGTTTTTCAAAACGAGTGGCAGAGACTTGCTGTAGCAGAATACCCATATAAATTTTTGAACCAATTTTTAGAACATGGGACTAAGTTTAAAGAGAAAATTTATGAAAAAGATAAGATTTCATCTTTTAAAAAAAATATTTATTTTAAAGATATAAATTATAAATATGGGAATCAATCTGAACCAAAAGTACTTAGAAATATAAATATCAATATAAGAAAAAATAAAATTTTATGTCTTTACGGCAGATCTGGATCAGGAAAGACAACACTGATTGATCTCATTACAGGACTTTTAACCCCTGAGAGTGGATCAATTATTATAGATAATAAGAAGGTTCAAAGTTTAAGCCATCCTTCATGGAGGAATAAAATAGGGTATGTTTCGCAAGACCTTTTTCTTTTCAATGATTCTTTAAAAAATAATATTTTGTTGGGTAAAAAGATTGACAAAAAAAAATTAATGTTTGCTTTAAAATACTCTGGAGTAGATGAATTTTTAAAGGACCTTTCTCTTGGATTAGAAACTCCTGTAGGAGAGCGTGGAAATAAATTTTCAGGTGGGCAAAAACAAAGAATATCTATAGCACGAGCTCTATACAAAAATCCTGAAATTCTTATTCTTGATGAGCCAACATCTGCATTAGACTTGGATACCGAAAAATTTTTGGTTAAAAAAATTTCTGAGCTTAAGGGAATGATGACAATAATCATTATATCACATACAGACTCTTTCTTTAAGATATCTGATCAGATCTTAAAATTAGAACATGGCTTTTTAAAAAAACCTGATACAAAAAAATGACTCTTATTTTTTTTATAATTAAGAAAATAATTCTTTTTTTTTTAAGATTTTGTTTCTTAATAAATCTTCAAAGTTTAACAATCTCAATAATTAGATTTTATATTTTATTTCGATCTTCTAAAATAAAAAAAGAAAAAGTAGGTATACTCTCAATTAATAATACAGCTTTTAGGAGAGATACTAATTATTTAAGGAAAAACTTTAATTTAATAATATTTCCAGACTTTATATTGAATTTTATCTTTTCAGTCTTTTTCCCGATTAAGTTTAGAAGAATGTTAGACTCTGATTTCTATAATTCAAAAGATTTAGAATTACTCACACTTAGAAATAATTATAGAAAATATTTAGATTTATTATGCTCTATAATTCAAAAAGAATTTTGTTTAGAAATAATTATTAGTCCTCATTTTAGATATAAGAATCAATTTGATATAATTAAGACTTTTAAAAAATATAATGTGAAGTTTTTCTGTATATTTAGAGAAAGTCTTGCGGCTGTTGGAAAAGATGAATGTGATGTTTTTATCAAAAAATATAAGAAATTTAAAAATTTTGAGGGTGATGTATTCGTTTCTCCAAATAAGAAAGTAGATCATTGTATTAGAAGAATGAATATTTTAAAAAACTCTCAAATTAAAACAATAGGTCTTCTAAGAATGGATAGTCTGAAAAATTTACCTATAAAAGAAAAAAAAAATATTCTCTTCTTCTCTTTTGGTTATTATTCTCCTTTCTTGAAAGATCAGAATACTGGTAGAACCTTTCATAATAAAATCCTTAGAAAATTTGCCGAGCTATCAAAAAAATATCCTCAATACAATTTCATAATAAGGTGTAAAAAAACTATGTATAAAAATAATATTAAATGGTTGAAAGAGAATTATTTTTCAGTCAAAAATTTATCTGTAGATTATAAATCTAATCTACATTCAATCTTAAAAGAAACTAAACTAGTTTTTGGAATTCAATCAACAGCCCTTTTAGAAGCGTCTATACTTCGTTTACCTGTAATTTTAACAATTTTTAAAGAATTTAGATCTTCAAACTTTTACGATGATTATTTTCTAAAGAATTATTTTCATTTATTCGATGTTTGTTATGATGAAAAAGAAATGGAGAATATTTTTAAACAAAGAGTATCTAAGTTTAAGATTTCTGATAATATTTTAAAAGGTAGATTAAAACTATTTGATCGTGAAGTTAGTACCCTTCCTCTAAATTCAATTGAAAGGTTCAGTAACTTAGTATATAGATTTAGATAAATTATGCGTATTAACAAAACACTAATTGGAAAAGATAAGCCATTTGTTATTGCTGAAATTGGTTCAAACCACCAAGGATCTTTGGATAAGTGCAAAGAGCTTTTTCTATCAGCTAAGAATGCTGGAGTAGATGCAGTTAAGCTTCAAAAGAGAGATAACAAAACCCTATTTACTTCAAAAATGTTTAACCAACCTTATAATAGTGAAAATTCCTTTGGACGCACATATGGTGAACATAGAGAATATCTTGAGTTCAATAAAATTCAGCATTTAAAACTAAAACAATATGCAAATGATCTTGGTCTGATTTTCTTCTCCACCCCATTTGATGTTAACAGTGCAATCTTTTTACATAAAGAGATTGATATACCTCTTTTTAAAATAGCTTCAGCAGATATTAATAACAAACAGCTGATTGAATGCGTTGCTAGTTTTGGGAAACCAATTATAATTTCAACAGGTGGTTCCACTAAAAAAGACGTTGTAAGAGTCTATAACTTATTAAGAAAAAAAAAAAATAATTTTGCAATAATGCATTGTACTTCATCATATCCAACAGAAACGAAAGATGTTAATTTAAATATTATCAAAGATATGAAAAAAAGTTTTAAAAACTGTATCATTGGTTATTCCTCACATCATAATGGCATTTCTACAGAGTTAATTGCATACACTCTCGGTGCAAGAATATTTGAAAAGCATTTTACACTGAATAGATCATGGAAAGGAACCGATCAGTCTTTTTCACTTGAATTTTCTGGAATGAGTAAACTTGTTAGAGACCTTAATAGAATCGATGAAGCTTTGGGGTCTGGTGAAAAAAAGTTTCTAAAATCAGAAAATCAAGCTATTTTTAAGCTATCCAAGAGTCTTTATACATCTAGGGAATTAATGAAAGGTGAAAAGTTAACTTATGAAGATATTGAAGTAAAATGCCCTGGAGGAGGTTTGAATTCTTTTGATATTGAGAAAATTGTAGGAAAAAAAATAAAAAAGAATTTAAAATATGAACATTTAATTAAAATAACTGATTTTGAAAGATGAAGCTTAAAAATATTTTTGTTAAACCAAGGAATTTGGGTAAAAGAAACTGGGGCAAGGAAATTTTACTCGCTTTGGTAGAGGGAAAATATACTTTTAAAAGGTTAGAAATGAATGCAGGATCAAAGGGAAATCTACAATATCATCACAAAAAAGATGAATGTGGATACTTGCTAACAGGAAAGTTATTATTAAGATATGATGATTGCAAAAGTGGAAAGCTAAAAGAAAAAATTTTGGAACAAGGTGATTGCTTTCATTTTCCACCTGGATTTGTTCATCAAGAAGAAGCAATTACAGATTGCATAATTCTAGAGGTATCAACACCTCACTTTAATGATCGTGTTCGTGTTGAAAAAGATTATGGTTTAGCTGAAGAAGATGGACTTCCAAGTACATCTATTCAAGATGTAATCGAAAAATGAATTCAGGGTTACACTTACTATTTTTTAAGAGAATTATAATTTTTTTTTTTTTTTTTCTTTTCAAAAATTAAGATTCTAGATTTATTTGTATTCTTTTTCCCTATAAAACCAA